>Ga0116228_10000154_pt1 | contig 46051 bp, 55 predicted proteins | sample S1TSphfallax_2_FD_89694 | JGI IMG/M metagenome (GOLD analysis project Ga0116228, IMG submission 89694) | Host-associated microbial communities from peat moss isolated from Minnesota, USA - S1T2_Fc - Sphagnum fallax MG | ecosystem: Host-associated > Plants > Peat moss > Unclassified | place...
ACTGGGGCGGCTGCTGCATGACCTGGCCGATGCTTAGAGAAAGAAGTGTTTTTTTGAAAAAAAGAACCAAAAAACTTTTGTCCGTTTGGTCCCGCGCAAGCTGACGACGCACGCGTCAGGCGGTGGAGGCGCAGGCGCAAAAGTTTTTTGCTTCTTTTTTTCAAAAAAGAAGACTTCCTTCTTCTCTGGTAGGTGAGTTTGCAAATCGAACGCCTCAACATCCCCGACGTCGCGGTCATCACGCCGAAGCGCTACGGCGACGCGCGCGGCTTCTTCGCCGAGACCTACGTGGCCCCAAGGCTTGCCGAAGCCGGCATCGACCAACCGCTCATCCAGGATAATCAGAGCTTCTCCGCCGCCACTGGCACGGTCCGCGGCCTGCATTGCCAGGTCGCACCGTTCGTTCAGGGCAAGCTGGTCCGCGTGCTGCGCGGCGCGATCTGGGACGTCGCGGTCGACGCCCGTCGCGGCAGCCCCACCTTCGGCCAATGGGCGGCGGCGACGCTCTCGGCCGAGAATTTCGCCCAGCTCTGGGTGCCCCCCGGCTTCCTGCATGGGTTCTGCACGCTCGAACCGGATACCGAGGTGTTCTACAAGGTCACCAGCCTGTATGACCGCGCGTCCGAGCGCGGCGTGATCTGGAATGACGCGACGCTGGCGCTGCCCTGGCCGCTCCCGGCCAGCGGCCCGGTGCTGTCGGACAAGGACACCGTGCTGCCCGGCTGGCAGGCCGCGCAAGATTGGTTTTCGCTATGACCTCCCTGCTCGTCACCGGCGGCACCGGCCAATTGGCGACCGCCCTGGCGGCCGCCGCCGCCGGCCGCGTCCGCGTGGTCGGCCGGCCCGCGTTCGATTTCGACCGGCCCGACAGCATCGACGCGCTGTTCGCCGCCGGCGCCCCGCCGCTGGTGGTCAATGCCGCCGCATGGACCGCCGTGGATCTCGCGGAATCCGAGCCGGAGGCAGCACGCCGCGCCAACGAGACCGGCCCCGCCCGCCTGGCCGCGCTCTGCGCGCGCCACGGCACGAGACTCATCCACGTCTCGACCGACTATGTTTTTGACGGCAGCAAGGGTGCCCCGTACGTCGAGACCGACGCGGTCAACCCGACCGGCGTGTATGGCGCCACCAAGCTGGCAGGCGAGCGCGCCGTGCTGGCCGCCTTGCCAGGCGCGGTCGTGCTGCGCACAGCGTGGGTCTATGCGGAAGGCGGCAAGAATTTCGTGCGCACGATGTTGAACGCGAGCCGGCGGACCAACCGCTTGCGGGTCGTCGCCGACCAGCGCGGCTGCCCTACGAACGCCGATGACCTGGCCGCCGCCATCCTCGCCGTGGCCGACCAGATGCGCGGGCCGGCCGATGGCGGCGGCGTCTACCATGCCACCGGCGCCGGCGAGACGAGCTGGCATGGTTTCGCCCAGGCGATCTTCGCCGCGGCCGGGCCGCTCGGCTGGCCGGTGCCCGAGGTGGACCCGATCGCCACCGCCGACTGGCCGACGCCGGCGCGGCGCCCGGCCGACAGCAGGCTTGATTGCAGCAAACTCGCGGCGCGCTTCGGCATCCGCCTGCCGCCCTGGCAGGACAGCCTGGCGCGTGCGGTGACCGCCATTTGCGCCGCCACCGTGGCGGCTTAAACCCGCGCCATGACTCCGGCCAACGTCGCCATCCTGCTGTCCACCTGGAACGGCGCCACCTATCTGCCCGACCAGTTGGCGAGCTTCCTGAAGCTGCACGGGCCGGCCTGGAAGCTCTATTGGCGCGACGACGGGTCGGAGGATCGCTCGGCCGATATTGTCCGCGCCTTTGCCGCCGGGGACGGCGCCGGCAAGGTGGTCGAATGCCCCGATAATCGCGGCCGCATCGGCATTACCGCAAGCTTCCTCACCCTGCTGCGCCGCGCGCCGGACAATTGCATCGTCGCCTTCGCCGATCAGGACGACGTCTGGCTGCCGGAAAAGCTCGCCCGCGGCGTGGCGGCCCTCACCCAGGTGGGCGACCACCTGCCGGCGCTGTATTGCGCCCGCCAGTCGCTGGTCACCGCGTCCTTGCGCCCGATCCGGCTGAGCGCCCGGCTCGCCGAGCCGCCCGGCTTTCCGCAGGCGTTGACCCAGAACATCGCCACCGGCTGCACGGTCATGCTCAACCCCGCCGCGGTGCGCCTGATCGCCGCCAGCCGCGCGCCGCCCGCCACGTTGCATGATTGGTGGGCCTACCTGGTCGTCACCGCGGCCGGCGGCCGCGTGCTGATCGATGACGCGGCGACCGTGCTCTACCGCCAGCATGAAGGCAACGCGGTCGGCGTGCCGCTCTCGCCCTGGAAACGCGCCGTTGCCGCCGTCCGCCGCGGCCCCGGCGTGTTCATGCGCACCTTCCGCCAGCACGCGGAAGCCCTGGCGGCGCAACCGGAATTACTATCCCCGCCCGCCAGGGACGCGCTGGAGCTGATCTCCGCCGGCCTGCGCGGCGGCGTAAGGCCCCGCCTGGCCGCCCTGCGGCATCCCGGCCTGCAGCGGCAAAGCTTTGGCGAGACACAGCTTTTCCGGCTCTGGTTCCTGATCGGGTAGGGTTGGGCTTCAGCCCACCTTCTCGCGTGCCAGAAAGAAAGGCCTTCTTTTTAAAAAAAGAAGCAAAAAACGTTTGCCCGTTGGCATACGCACCAACTTCGCCATCGGCCGCGTGTGCCAAGTGGCAAAAGTTTTTTGCTTCTTTTTTTCAAAAAAGAAGAACTTTCTTCCTTTCTTGCCTCCCCCCGGCCCGCCGCCTAGATACCCCGCTCTAAACCCATCTCAAAGGATCGGCGCATGGCCTCGGCCGCCGAACAACTCGCCTCCAGCCTGAATTTCGGCACGCTTGCCAAAGCCACCGAACTCCGCCGCCGCATCTGGTTCACCCTGGGTGCGCTGATCGTCTACCGGTTCGGCACCTATGTGCCAGTGCCGGGCGTCGACGCCGCGGTCATGGGCGAAATGCTGAACCGCCACGCCGGCGGCATCCTCGGCATGTTCGACATGTTTTCCGGCGGCGCGCTCGGCCGCATGACGGTCTTCGCGCTCGCCATCATGCCCTATATCAGCGCCAGCATCATCGTGCAGATGATGGCCGGCGCGATCCCGAGCCTGGAGGCCCTGAAGAAAGACGGCGAAGCCGGCCGCAAGCGGATGAACCAATACACCCGCTACCTCACCGTGCTGATCGGCATCTTCCAGTCTTACGGTATTGCCGTCGGCCTGGAATCGATGCGCAGCGCCGCCGGCGTCGGCGCGGTGATCGACCCGGGCTGGATCTTCCGCGCGTCCTGCGTCGTCACGCTGGTCGGCGGCACCATGTTCCTGCTGTGGCTCGGCGAGCAGATCACCTCGCGCGGCATCGGCAACGGCGTCAGCCTGATCATCTTCTCCGGCATCGTCGCCAATCTGCCGCAGGCGCTGGGTCACCTGCTGGAACTCGGTCGCACCGGCGGCCTCTCGCCGTTCTTCATCATCGCGTTCCTGGTGCTGGGCTTCGGCGTCATCGCCTTCATCGTGTTCATGGAGCGGGCGCAGCGCCGCGTCGTCATCCAATATCCCAAGCAGCAGCGCGGCAGCCGCATGTTCGGCGGCGACGCCACCCATATGCCGCTGAAAATCAACACCGCCGGCGTTATCCCGCCGATCTTCGCCAGCTCGCTGCTGGTGCTGCCCGCGACCATCGCCGGCTTCTCCGGCACCGCGACCATGCCCGCCTGGATGCCGCCCTGGCTGTCCGACGTGGTCGGCGAAATCACCACCCTGATGGCGCCGGGCCAGCCGGTCTACATGGCGCTCTATGCCGCGCTGATCATCTTCTTCAGCTATTTCTACACCGCCCTGGTGTTCAACCCGGTCGAGACGGCAGACAACCTGAAGAAATACGGCGGCTTCATTCCCGGCATCCGGCCCGGCAGCGCCACCGCCGACTATTTCGAGCGGATCCTGACCCGCCTGACCACCATCGGTGCGCTCTACCTGGTCGCCGTCTGCCTGCTGCCGCAGGTGCTCACCAGCCGCTACGGCCTGCCGTTCTATTTCGGCGGCACTAGCCTGATGATTATCGTGTCTGTCACAATGGATACGATTACGCAGATGCAGTCGCATTTGCTGGCGCATCAGTACGAGGGCCTCATCAAGAAGGCCCGCGTGAAGGGACGCGGACGTTGAATGTAATCCTTCTGGGACCACCCGGCGCCGGCAAGGGCACGCAGGCCAAACGCCTCGAGCAGCGCGAGGGCATCGCCCAGATTTCGACCGGCGACATGCTGCGCGCCGAAGTGGCCGCCGGCAGCGACATCGGCCGCCGCGCCAAGGCGATCATGGAATCCGGCCAGTTGGTGCCGGACGAGGTGATCATCGACATGCTGCGCGCCCGCGTGCAGCAGCCGGATTCCGCCCGCGGCTTCATCCTGGACGGGTTTCCCCGCACCGTGCCGCAGGCGCAGGCGCTGGACGACATGCTGGCCTCGATGGGCATCGGCCTGGACGCGGTGATCGAACTGAAGGTGGACGACGCGGCGCTGGTCGACCGCATCGCCGGCCGCTTTACCTGCGCCGCCTGCGGCGCCGGCTATCACGATACGTTCCAGCCGACCGCGGTGGACGGCACCTGCGATTCCTGCGGCGGCCATGAATTCGTCCGCCGCGCCGATGACCGGCGCGAAACCGTCGCGGCCCGGCTCGACGCCTATCATCAGCAGACCGCGCCGATCCTGCCGCATTATGCCGCCCAGGACCGGCTGCACAGCGTGGACGGCATGGCTCACATCGACGCCGTCACCGCGGACATCGCGGCCATCCTCGCGGCGCGCCCGGCGCATGCCGTCGTTGGGTAAGGGGCAAGGCATTGAAACAGAAGGAAGTAAGTGTTCTTTTTTGAAAAAAAGAACCAAAAAACGTTTGTCTGTTTGGTTCCGCGCAGGCTGACGAGGCATATGTCAGGTGGTGAAGGCGCCGGCGCAAACGTTTTTTGCTTCTTTTTTTTCAAAGGAGAACATATTCACTACTCACGATAAATTGATCAAACCGCGTTGACTCCGGAGCGCGCACGACTATAGTCCGCGCCCTCGGCGGCGCACTCCGGTGCGCGGCCACTTCGCGTTTTCCGCGCATCGGAGCGAGTGTTTTAACCGCCCCTTAACCGGGGTCAGTCGAAGCGCGCTGCCATTCACCGTAAGCGGCGAATGGCGCGCCGCACAAGGAGCAGCAGGCGTGGCGCGTATTGCCGGTGTGAACATTCCTACCAACAAGCGGGTGACGATCAGCCTGCGCTATATCTATGGCATCGGTCCGGCCAAGGCGCAGGTGATCTGCGACACGCTGAAGATCCCGGCCGACCGCCGCGTGAACCAGTTGTCCGACGACGAGGTGCTGAAGATCCGCGAGCTGATCGACCGCGACTATCGCGTCGAGGGTGATCTGCGCCGCGAAGTGGCGATGAACATCAAGCGGCTGATGGACCTGGCCTGCTATCGCGGCCTGCGCCACCGCAAGGGCCTGCCAGTGCATGGCCAGCGGACACATACCAACGCGCGCACGCGCAAGGGCAAGGCGGTCGCGATCGCCGGCAAGAAGAAGGTGACGAAGTAAGCCCCCTCCCCGGCGGACTTTGGTCAACTAAGCGAACAGGAATATTGCACCATGGCGAAACAGGCCGCCTCCACCTCGCGCCCGCGGCGCAAGGAGAGAAAGAACATCATTTCGGGCGTGGCCCATGTGAACGCATCGTTCAACAATACGATGATCACGATCACGGACGCGCAGGGCAACGCCATCGCCTGGTCGTCCTCGGGCAGCCAGGGTTTCAAGGGCAGCCGGAAATCGACGCCCTACGCCGCGCAGGTCGCGGCCGAGGATGCCGGCCGCAAGGCGCGCGAGCACGGCATGGAAACGCTGGAAATCGAAGTGTCCGGTCCCGGCTCGGGCCGCGAGAGCGCGCTGCGCGCCCTGCAGGCCGTCGGCTTCGCCATCACGGCGATCCGCGACATGACGCCGATTCCGCATAATGGCTGCCGCCCGCGCAAGCGCCGCCGCGTCTAATTCAGGGGTCGGTCTTCAGGCGTCAGTCGTCAGAAGGCCAGGCTGCACCCGCACGTGATCTGACGACTGATGACTGAAAGCTGACGGCTGATAATGAGGCACGACGTGACACTGCAACGTAATTGGCAATCGCTGATCAAGCCGGAGAAGCTTGAGGTAGAGCCCGGCTCGGACCCGCATCGCGTCGCGACCGTCGTGGCCGAGCCGCTGGAGCGCGGCTTCGGCATGACGCTCGGCAACGCCATCCGCCGCATCCTGCTTTCGTCACTGCAAGGCGCCGCGGTCACCGCGGTGCAGATCGACGGCGTGCTGCATGAATTCAGCTCGGTCGCCGGCGTGCGCGAGGACGTTACCGACATCGTGCTGAACATCAAGCAGTTGGCTCTGCGCATGCACGGCGAAGGCCCCAAGCGCATGACACTGACGGCCACCGGCCCCGGCGAAGTGCGCGCCGGCCAGATCCAGGCCGGCCACGACATCGACATCATGAACCCCGACCTGGTGATCTGCACGCTCGATGAGGGCGCCAAGCTCGGCATGGAGCTCACTGTCGAGATCGGCCGCGGCTACCAGCCCGCCAGCGCCAACCGCCCCGAGGACGCGCCGATCGGTCTGATCCCGGTCGATGCGATCTATAGCCCCGTGCGCCGCGTCGCCTACAAGGTCGAGCCGACCCGCGTCGGCCAGGTGACCGACTACGACAAGCTGGTGCTGACGGTGGAAACCAACGGCGCGGTCGGCCCCGAGGATGCGGTGGCGCTCGCCGCCCGCATTTTGCAGGACCAGTTGAAGCTGTTCGTGAATTTCGACGAGCCGCAGCCGGCGCGCCTGGAAGAGCAACAGGACGATCTGCCGTTCAACCGCAATCTGCTGCGCAAGGTGGACGAGCTGGAGCTCTCGGTGCGCAGCGCCAACTGCCTGAAGAACGACAACATCGTCTATATCGGCGACCTGGTGCAGAAGACCGAGCAGGAAATGCTGCGCACGCCCAATTTCGGCCGCAAATCCTTGAACGAAATCAAGGAAGTGCTTACCAACATGGGCTTGGCGCTCGGCATGAATGTTTCCGGCTGGCCGCCCGAGAACATCGAAGACCTGGCCAAGCGCCTGGACGAACCCTTCTAAAGAGCAAACGTTTTTTGCTTCTTTTTTTCAAAAAAGAAGACTTCTTCGTAACGAAGAAGCAAAAACCTGTGCGAGTTAAGGAAGACCCCCATGCGTCACGGCGTTGCCGGCCGAAAGCTCGGCGTTACCTCCACCCACCGTCTCGCCATGTTCCGTAATATGGCGGTGGCGCTGATCAAGCATGAGCAGATCACCACGACCTTGCCGAAGGCGAAGGAACTGCGCCCGGTGGCGGAAAAACTGATCACGCTGGGTAAGCGCGGCGGGCTGCACGCGCGACGGCAGGCCTACGCGCAACTGCGTGACGACGTCATCGTCGGCAAGCTCTTCACCGCGCTGGCGGATCGCTACAAGACGCGCGCCGGCGGTTATACCCGCGTGCTCAAGGCGGGCGTCCGCTACGGCGACGCCGCCAGCATGGCCGTGATCGAGCTGGTCGACCGCGATCCCAACGCCAAGGGCCAGGACAGCGGGCCCCGCCCCGAAAAGCCCGAGTCCGAGGCTGAGTAACGCGCCGGATCGTCAGAAAAAAAGGGGCCATACGGCCCCTTTTCTCATACTACCACCCTCTCCCGCGCGTGCGAGAGAGGGTGGCGGCCGCCACGCAGCGGTGGGACTGTGAGCGTCTCTCAGACAGCAATTACTTCGGTGCGTCCGCCGGCGCGTCTGCCGGTGGCGCGGGCTTCTTCGTCTTGTGATGCTTGGCCGGCTTGGCGGCCTTTGCCGGCTTTGCCTTCGCGGCCGGCTTGGCGGGCGCGGCGGACGCGGGCGTAAAGCTCTTGCCCGCCTTCGCGGCGTCCAGACTCTGCGCGTTCAGATCCTCGACCGCCGAATTGCCGGCATCGCCACCCTTCTTCGCCGCTGGCTTGGCCGAATGTACCTTATGTTTGGCCGGCGCCGGGGCCGGGGCCGCCGTATCGGCCGGCTGCGCGCTTGCGCCGGCCATCCAGCCGCTCGCCGCCAACACGGCCAATGAGAGCCCAAAAATCCTGATCTTCTGCAAGGCCAAACTCCTTTTCCGGTATCTCGGCGGGACCAGCCAGTCGCCGAACCGCCCCCATAACGAGATATGTGTGCGCAAAGTTTGGCTGGAAAACAAGGCGGTGGAAAAACTGCTGCTATTTCGCCTCACCCTGTTGCCGATCGGATGCAGACAGGCGCCGCGCACGCGGGTCGAAGGCCGCGTCCGGTGATGCAGGCGCAGGAGAAAAAGTTTTTTGCTTCTTTTTTTCAAAAAAGAAGTTCTTCTTCTTCACTCTATATATCACCCGAGATGCCTCAACCCAACCAGACAAGCCTGTTCGCGCCGCCGCCGCCGCCCGCGGCGGATGACGGCGCGCGGCCGCTGGCCGACCGCCTGCGCCCGGCCGCGCTCGGCGATATTGTCGGCCAGGACCACCTGGTCGGGCCCGACGGCCTGCTGACGCGCATGATCGCGCGCGGCCAGTTGCCCAGCCTGATCCTGTGGGGCCCGCCCGGCGTCGGCAAAACCAGCATCGCGCGCCTGCTCGCCGACGCCGCAAGGCTGCATTTCCATCAGATGTCGGCCGTATTCTCCGGCGTCGCCGACCTCAAACGCGCGTTCGAGGATGCGCGGCTGCGGCGCGCCGCCGGCCAGGCCACGCTGCTGTTCGTCGACGAAATCCACCGCTTCAACCGCGCGCAGCAAGACGGTTTCCTGCCCGTGGTGGAGGACGGTACGGTCGTGCTGGTCGGCGCCACCACGGAAAACCCGTCCTTCGCATTGAACGGCGCGCTGCTCTCGCGCTGCCAGGTGCTGGTGCTGCGGCGCCTCGACGATGCTGCCCTGAACGCCCTGCTCGCCCGCGCGGAGGCGATCCGCGGCGCCGCCCTGCCGCTCGATGAGGCCGCGCGCGCGTCGCTGCGTGCCATGGCCGATGGCGACGGCCGCTATTTGCTGAACATGGCCGAGCAGCTCGACAGCCTCCCCGCCGACCCGCTGCTGGGCCCCGCCGACCTCACGGCGCACCTGGCGCGCCGCGCGGCCCTCTACGACCGCGACCGCGAGGAACATTTCAACCTGATTTCGGCGCTGCATAAGTCGCTGCGCGGCTCGGACGCCGATGCCGCCCTCTACTGGTTCGCCCGCATGCTCGCCGGCGGCGAGGACCCGCGCTACATCGCCCGCCGCCTGGTTCGCTTCGCCAGCGAGGATATCGGCCTCGCCGACCCGCAAGCGCTGACCCAGACCCTTGCCGCCTGGGACGCCTATGAGCGGCTCGGCAGTCCGGAGGGCGATCTGGCGCTCGCGCAGGCGGTGATCTATCTCGCTACCGCCCCGAAATCGAACGCCGCATACACGGCGATGAAGGATGCCGCCCGCAGCGCGCGCGAAACCGGCAGCCTGATGCCGCCCGCCCACATTCTGAACGCACCCACCAAATTGATGAAATCGCTCGGCTACGGTGACGGCTATGCCTACGACCACGAGACCGAGGACGCGTTCTCCGGCCAGAATTACTTCCCCGACGGCATGCCGCGCGGCCAATTCTACGCGCCGAAGGACCGCGGCTTCGAGCGCGAGCTCGGCAAGCGCATCGAATACTGGGCCCGCCTGCGCGCGGAACGCGGCGGCGCATGAGCATCGAAACCCGCGCCGTCGCCGAGGACGAGGCCGACATCAGGCTGGATCGCTGGCTGAAGCGGCATTTTCCGGTCGCCACCCAAGGCATGGTGGAAAAACTGTGCCGGACCGGCCAGATCCGCGTCGGCGGCAAGCGCGTCACCGCCTCCACCCGCCTGCAACCCGGCGACGCGGTGCGCATCCCGCCCCTCCCCGAAGCCCCCGCGCCCAAGCCGGCCGCACCGCCGATCAGCGACGATGCGGCGCGCGACCTGCAGCGCCTGGTGATCTACCGCGACGACTGGGTGATCGCGCTCAACAAGCCGCACGGCCTGCCGGTGCAAGGCGGTCCCGGCATCACCCGCCATCTCGACGGCGCGCTCGACGCGCTGCGCTTCGGCCATGCCGAGCGCCCGCGCCTGGTGCATCGGCTCGACCGCGACACCAGCGGCGTGCTGCTGCTGGCGCGCACGCCGGGCGTCGCGGCCAAGCTCGCCGCCGCCTTCCGCGGCCGCGACGTGGACAAGACCTATTGGGCCGTCGTGGTCGGCCGTCCGCAGCCGCAAGCCGGCCGCATCGACATGAAGCTGACCCGCATCCGCGGCGTCCGCGGCGACTGGACCGCGCCCGCCCAGCCGGACGATGCGGACGCGACGAGCGCCATTACCGACTATGAAATGCTCGACGCCGTGGCCCGGCGCTTCGCGCTGATGGCGCTGCGCCCGCTGACCGGGCGGACCCACCAGTTGCGCGTCCATATGGACGAGCTCGGCACGCCGATCCTCGGCGACGGCAAGTACGGGCTGGGCAAGAGCCATGTGGAAGGGTTTTCCGGCGCGCTGCATTTGCACGCGCGGCGGCTGTCGCTGCCGCATCCCGCCGGCGGGACGCTGGAGCTGGAGGCGGATTTGCCGGCGCATATGAGAGAGACGTTTGCGGCGCTTGGCTTTATGGCGCCGGTGGCGGAGAAGGCCAGAAGACGTAAGTAAGACTTCTTTTTTGAAAAAAAAGAAGCAAAAAACTTTTGCCAGTTGGCATCCGTGAGCCACGTCGATGTCGGCCACGTACCCAAAAGAGCAGAAGTTTTTTGCTTCTTTTTTTCAAAAAAGAAGGCCTTTCTTTTTTTGGGAGTATCCACATGGCGCGTTTGGGCCGCATGGCATGGCTCGTCCCCGTCGCCGTAGTGCTCGGGGTCGGCGTCTGGGTCGCCAGCGGCGCCACCATCAACGCCGGCCGCCTGAAGGCCGAGTTGCAGCGCAGCGTGCTGCACGCCACCGGCCGGCCGCTCGGCATCGACGGCGATCTGCACATCGTCATGGGCCTGTCGCCAACGCTGACCGCGGACAACATTACGTTCGCGAACGTGCCCGGCGGCTCGGCGCGCCCAATGCTGCGCGCCGCCACGCTGCGCGCGCAGGTCGCGTTGCTGCCGCTGCTGAGCGGCCGCGTCGTGCTGGAAGATGTCACGCTGCAAGGCGCCGATCTCCTGCTCGAAAACGGACCGGACGGAAGGCCGAACTGGCAGTTCCAGGCGCAGCGCCGGCCGCTGGCCGAGCCCGCGGAGTCCGCCGCGACGCCGCATGCCGGCGGCGGCGGCGGCAGCCTGGACGTGCACCGTGTCCGCCTGCGCGACAGTCACGTCACCTGGCGCGCGTCGCCGGACCGCACGCTGACCGTGGACGTCACCGACGCCGAGCTGCGCGCCGACGGGATCGACGGTGCGATGCATGGCGAGGCGCATGGCAGCGCCTATGGCGTGCCGTTCGCGGTCACCGCAAACGCCGGATCATTTGCGCGCCTGCAGGGGGGCCCGGTGACCGCGCTGGCCGGCACCTGGGCACTGAACGTCGCCATGACGGCGGCCGACGCGACGTTGCGGGTCGACGGCGGCGTGAACCATCCGGATGAATGGCGCGGCTACGCATTCCTGGTCACCGGCAACGCACCCGATCTGTCCAAGCTCGCGCCATGGCTGCCCGCGCCGCTCGCGCTGCCGCTGCGCGACGTGAATATCACCGCCCGCCTCTCCGACGGTAGCAACGGCGTATTCCATACCTCCGCCTTGTCGCTGCATACCGGCGCTGCCGATCTGAGCGCCACCCTGCCCGGCCTGTCGTTGAAGGAGGCGGTATTTTCCGCCCCCGGACCCGGCCAGCAGGCGCAATTCAGCGTCGATGGCAGCTACCAGGGCGCGCCGCTGCGCCTGGCCGGCACCACCACGCAGCCGGACATCCTCACCGGCGGCGCGCCGGTGCCGGTAACGCTGAGCGCGCAGGCCGGCTCGGCCAGCCTTTCGGCGCGCGGCACCGTGCCGCCGTCGCTGAGCGCCAACGGGTTCGACCTGACGCTGGACCTGCGCACGCCCAGCCTGGCCGATCTGTCTGGCCTGGTCGGCCGCGCACTACCGGACATCCGCGACGTCACGCTCGGCGCGCATGTCGGCGATGCCGGGTTCCGCCTGCGCGGCGTCGATGTGCGCGACCTGAATCTGGAATCTTCGATCGGCGACCTGGCCGGCAACCTGACCGTCGCCTGGGCGCCGGTGATCACGCTCACCGGCACGCTGACATCAAAGAAATTCGATGCCGATGCCGCGTGGACCGACTGGGCTCTGTTCAAGGCGTCCCCGCCGCCGGGCCAGCCGGCACCGGGCACCGCCCCCGCCGCCCCGCCGCCGCCGCCAACCTTCATCTCCGGCACCACGCTGCCGTTCGGCGCGCTGCGCGGCGCCGACGGCGATCTGACCGTGGCGCTGGACAGTCTTGTCGCCGGCGGCGAGACCTACCGCGACGTGCACGCCAAGCTGGTGGCGTCGGACGGGCGTATTGTGATCAATCCGCTGCGCCTGACCGCGCCGCAGGGCGTGGTCATCGGCGGCCTCACCGTCGATGCCAGCGCCTCGCCGCCGCAGATCGCGCTGAATTTCCGCGCGCCCGGCCTGGCCGCGGCGAAGGTCAGCAGCCTGTTCGGCTATCCCGGCGGCGCCAGCGGCCAGCTTCAGGTCGATGCGCAATTGACCGCCGCCGGCGCCTCGGCGCACGAGCTCGCGGCGGGGTTGGACGGGCATCTCGGCATCAGCCTGGTGAACGGCACGGTCAGCGACGCGCTGTTGCAGGCTGCGCTGGGTGCCGCCCTTAGCCGCGCCGGCGTACCGCCGCTGGGCGGCGACGTCGCCGTCCGCTGTTTCGCCAGCCGCACCAATTTCACGCATGGCAGTGGTAATGTGCAGGTGCTGGCGCTCGACACGCCGCAAATGACGGTGGACGGCGACGGCACGATCGACCTGGCGCCGGAAACCGTGACGCTGCATCTGCGCCCCGTGGTGCGCGTCGGCAGCACCCAGGTGGCCGCTCCCGTCTCGCTCTCCGGCAGCTTTGGCGACCTGCACGCGGCGCTCGACCCGGCCCTCGGCGGCCGCGTCGGCATTTCCATCGGCGGGCCGCCCCCCACCGGCGACCCCTGCGCCGCCAAACTCGCCACCGCCCGCGGTGGCATGCCCGGCCCGATGCCCGTCGCGGTGCACACGCAAGGTCCGGGGCCGATTCGCAAGCCTACCGACTTGCTGCGCGGCTTGTTCCATCATTGATTAAAATGTTGTGTTTTGAAATGAAAACGGCGGCTCAGAATGGGCCACGCGGATGAAACGCTTTTGGCAAAACGCAGCCGCGGCGCCGCATGACGGCACATGGCGCATCGTGCTGGACGGAAAGCCGATGCACCTGCCAGGCGGCCTTCCATTGCGCCTCGACAGCGAGCCGCTCGCGCGCGCGCTGGCAGCAGAATGGCAGAACGCGGGCATGCATGTCGGCGGTACCTGGTCCATGGACGATCTGCCGCTCACGCAATTAGCCGCCACCGCGCTGCACCGTATCGCCCCGGACCCGGCTGCCACGGTGGCGGCACTGGCGAAATACGCCGCCAGCGATTGCCTCTGCTACCGCGCCGAGCACCCGGAGGCGCTGATGGTGCGCCAGCATCACGCCTGGCAGCCCTGGCTCGACTGGGCTGCGGCTACCTACGATGCCAGGCTGCATGTCTCACACGGCATCATGCCGATCCGCCAACCGGAGGAGGCGCTCGCGGCGCTCGCCGCGGCGCTCGCACGGCGCACGATTTGGGAACTGGCGGGCCTCGGCGTACTGGTCCCAGCCTATGGCAGCCTGATCCTGGGTCTGGCGGTGGCCGATGGCCAACTGACAGCGGCCGCGGCGCACAAAGTGGCCGCGCTGGACGAGCTGTTCCAGGAAAGCAAATGGGGCGAGGATGCGGACGCGACCGCGCGCCGGGTTACTATGGCGCGCGATGTTGCGGAGGCGGAGGAGTTCATAAGAAGAAGTGTTCTTTTTTGAAAAAAAGAACCAAAAAACTTTTTCCGTTGCGGCTGGTTTTGTTCGCCTCTTTGGAACCCCATGCCAGCCGCACCGGAAAAAAGTTTTTTGCTTCTTTTTTTCAAAAAAGAAGCCTTTCTTCTTACGCTTCCTTAACGACCGTCGTCGTCACCTTGCCGCCCGCCGCCTCGACCGCCGCCACCGCGGCCGCCGACGCACCCGACACGGTAATCTCGACAACGCGCGTAATCTCGCCACCAGCCAGCAGACGCACCCCGTCCGCCTTGCCGGTCCGCACCAGGCCGGCCGCGCGCAGCGTGGCCTCGGTCACCGGCGCGCCGGCCGTGAGCTTGCCGGCCGCGATCGCGGCGTCGAGCGTGCCGAGATTCAGCGGCGCGTAGCTCTTGCGGTTGACGTTGACGAAGCCGCGCTTCGGCAGCCGCCGATAGATCGGCAACTGGCCGCCTTCGAAGCCGTTGATCGCGACACCCTCGCGCGCCTTCTGGCCCTTGACGCCCTTGCCGGAGGTCTTGCCCTTGCCGGAGCCGATGCCGCGGCCGAGCCGCTTGCTTTTCAGGCGCGACCCAGCGTTATCGCGCAGTTCGTTCAGTTTCATGACGCGGGGCTTTCTTCAATGCGCAGCAGATGCGCCACCTTGCGGATCATGCCGCGTACTTCGGGCGTATCCGTCAGCGTGCTGCGCCGATGCAATTTATTCAGGCCGAGGCCCACCAGGGTTTCGCGCTGACCCGGCTTGCGCCCGATCGGCGAGCCGGTCTGCACGATCGTCACGGTTTTTGCGGTCTCAGGCATCGGCTTGCTCCGGTGTCGCGGTCTCGCGCTTGCCAAGAATATCCGTCACCTTCTTGCCGCGGCGGTTCGCCACCGACCTTGGGCTCGCCACCGCCTGCAGGGCCGCGAACGTCGCCTTGACCATGTTGTGCGGATTGCGGCTGCCGAGCGATTTGGCCACCACGTCATGGATGCCGAGGCTTTCGAACACGGCGCGCATCGGGCCGCCAGCGATGATGCCGGTGCCGGCCGGCGCCGCGCGCAGGATCACCTTGCCGGCGCCGAAATGGCCGAACATGTCGTGATGCAGCGTGCGGCCTTCCTTCATCGGCACGCGGATCAGCGCGCGCTTGGCGCGTTCGGTCGCCTTGCGGATCGCTTCCGGCACTTCGCGCGCCTTGCCGGCGCCGTAGCCGACGCGGCCTTTCTGATCGCCCACCACCACCAGGGCGGCGAACGCGAACCTGCGGCCGCCCTTCACCACCTTGGCCACGCGGTTGATGGTGACCAGCTTGTCGGTCAGTTCGTCGCCGCCATCCCGGTCGCGATTATGGTCGCGGTCGCCGCCGCGGCCTCTGCCGCCCCGATCGCCGCCGCCGCCTTCGCGCGCTTCACGTGCCATACTAAATATTCCTTAGAACGACAGGCCGCCCTCACGGGCGGCATCGGCCAGCGCCTTGACGCGGCCATGATAAATATACGCGCCGCGGTCGAACACGACTGCGGTGACGCCGGCGGCGATCGCGCGTTCGGCGACCAGCTTGCCCACTTCGGTGGCCGCATTCTTGTCGGCGCCGGTGCGCAAATCGGCGCGCAGCTTGGCATCGAGCGAGCTCGCGGCCGCCAGCGTGCGGGCCGTCTTGTCGTCGATGACCTGCGCGTAGATGTGCTTGCCGCTGCGGAACACCGATAGCCGCGGGCGGCCGACCGATTTCTGCCGCAACTGGAACCGCAGGCGCGCGCGCCGGCGACTGCGAAGATCCTGCTGGCCGCTCATTTCTTCTTGCCTTCCTTGCGCCGGATCGTCTCGGTATCGTAGCGTACGCCCTTGCCCTTGTACGGCTCGGGCGGCCGCCAGGCGCGAATTTCGGCCGCGACCTGACCCACCAGCTTCTTGTCCACGCCCGCCACCGCAATGGTCGTCGGCTTCGGCGTGGTGATCGTGATGCCCGGCGGCACCGGATAGATCACATCGTGCGAGAAGCCGAGATTGATCACCAGGTTGCTACCCTGCACCGCGGCGCGATAGCCGGTGCCGGTGATCTCCATCGTCTTGGTATAACCGGCGGACACACCCTTGAGGATGTTGGCGATATTGGCGCGCGTGGTGCCCCACATCATCCGCGCCGCACGCTCGCCGCCTTTCGGCGCCACGCGCACTTTGCCGCTCTCCACGGTCGCTTCGACATGGTCGGTCAGCGGCAGCGTCAGCTCGCCGAGCTTGCCCTTCGCCGTCAGCACGCCGCCCGCAATGGCGACGGAGACGCCGGCGGGGATATCGACCGGGTATTTGCCTACACGAGACATTTCGCCGGTCCCCTCAGAACACGCGGCAGAGCACTTCGCCGCCGACATTGGCGGCGCGTGCTTCTGCATCGGAAAGAACGCCCCGCGGCGTCGACAGGATCGATACGCCGAGGCCGGCATAGACACGCGGCAGCGCGCTGATCTTGGAATAGACCCGGCGGCCCGGCTTGGAGACGCGATGGATCTCCTTGATCACCGGTTCGCCCTCGGCATATTTCAGCTCGATACGCAGTTGCGCGACACCGGGGCGCAATTCCTCGGCGCTGTAGCCGCGAATATAGCCTTCGCGCTTCAGCACTTCGAGCACGTTGGCGCGCAGCTTGCTGGCCGGCGCCACGCACATGGTTTTGCGGGCGCTCTGCGCATTGCGGATGCGGGTGAGCATATCACCCAATGGATCGGATAACGACATTTTCCCGCGCCCTTACCAGCTCGCCTTGACCATGCCCGGAATCTGGCCGGAGCTGGCCAGCTCGCGCAACGCAATGCGGCAGAGCTTGAATTTACGGTAATTGCCGCGCGAACGGCCGGTGAGTTCGCAACGCAGCCGCACGCGCGTGCGGCTGCCGTCACGCGGCAATTGCGCGAGCTTCATGGTCGCGTCGAAACGCTCTTCCACCGGCACGTCCCGGTCCATCGTCACCGCCTTCAGGCGGGCGCGCTTGGTGCGGTCGCGCTTGGCGGCTTTCTCACGCTTCTTGTTGCGGTTGACGGCTGAAGTCTTGGCCATCTTGTCTTCATCCTCCGGAACCTGCCGGCTGCGCCGGGGGTTTTCCAAATAGTCGGTTACGGGCGAAATGCCCTTCGGGTCAGGCGGCGAACGGCAGGTCGAAACCCTTCAGCAGGGCACGCGCCTCGGCGTCGGTCTTGGCGGTGGTGACGAACACGATATCCATGCCGCGGATCGCATCGACCTTGTCGTAGGCGATTTCCGGGAACACGATCTGCTCCTTCAGGCCGAACGCGAAATTGCCGCGCCCGTCGAAACCCTTGCCGCTGATGCCGCGGAAGTCGCGCACGCGCGGCAGCGCGATCGTCACCAGCCGGTCGAGGAATTCATACATGCGCGCCTGGCGCAGCGTCACCTTGGTGCCGATCGGCAGGCCAGCGCGGATCTTGAAGCCCGCGATCGCTTTCTTCGCCACCGTCTTGACCGGCTTCTGGCCGGCGATCAGCGTCAGTTCGGAGACCGCGGCATCCAGCTTCTTCTGGTCGCCGGCGGCTTCGCCGACGCCCATGTTGATGACGATCTTCTCGAGCTTCGGCACCTGCATGACGTTCTTGTAGGCGAACTGACCCTGCAGGGCCGGCCGCACCGTTTCCACGTAATGCTGTTGCAGGCGGGGCGCCACGCGTTGTGCAGTCGTTTCGGTCATCGTCTCAGCTTTCGATCACGTTGCCGGTCGCCCGGGCCACGCGCACTTTGGTGCCGTTCTCGAGCAGCTTGAACCCGATACGGGTTGGCTTGTCGGTCTTCGGGTCCAGCAGTGCGATGTTGGAGAGGTGGATGGTCGCCTCCTTCTCCACGATGCCGCCGGGCTGGCCCATGCCTTTCGGCTTGGTATGGTGGCGGGCGATATTGATGCCGCGCACCACGGCGCGATTCACCTTCGGCCGCACTTCCAGCACTTCGCCGCGCTTGCCGCGATCATCGCCGGAAATAACCACCACCTGGTCGCCCTTCTTGATGCGCGCGGCCATCACAGCACCTCCGGTGCCAACGATATGATCTTCATGAACTTCTTCGCCCGCAATTCGCGCACGACGGGCCCGAAGATGCGGGTGCCGATCGGCTCCTGCTGCTTGTTGATCAGCACGGCCGCGTTACGGTCGAACCGGATCGCGCTGCCATCGGGCCGGCGCACGGGGTAGGCCGTGCGCACGATCACCGCCTGGTGCACGTCGCCCTTCTTGACCTTGCCGCGCGGAATCGCTTCCTGGATGGCAACGACGATCACGTCGCCGACCGACGCGGTCTTGCGCTTGCTGCCGCCGAGCACCTTGATGCACTGCACGCGCTTGGCGCCGGAATTATCCGCGACGTCGAGGTTGGTTTCGGGATGGATCATGGTTCTGCGCCCGTTCCCTTACGCGTGCTGATGCTGTGACGCGGCGGCCTGCACGGCATCCGCGGGCGCTGCGCCCAGCGTCTCGCCGTTACGCTCAACGACGGTCCAGGTCTTGCGCTTGGAAATCGGCGGGCATTCGATGATGCGCACGGTATCGCCGGTCTTGCAGGCGTTGGACTCGTCATGCGCCGCGTACTTCTTCGACTGGCGAATGAATTTCTTGTAGAGCGGGTGCATGACACGACGGTCGACCAAGACGGTGATCGTCTTGTCCATCTTGTCGCTGGTCACCCGTCCGGTCAGGACGCGCCTGGGCATTGCCGTATCCCTCTCAGGCCGTGGCGGTGGAGATTTTCTTCTCCACCAGAATGGTTTTCACACGCGCGATGTCGCGCCGCACCGCACGCACGCGCGCCTGGCCTTCGTTCTGGCCGGTGGCGCGCTGGAAGCGCAGATTGAACTGTTCCCGCCGCAGATCGAGCAGCAGCGCGTCCAGTTCGTCCGAAGTCTTCAGCCGGATGTCGGCAGGCTTGGTCATGATGCTCAGCCCTCACCGCGGCGGACGACGAACTTGGTCTTGATCGGCAACTTCGCCGCACCGAGCGCCAACGCCTCGGCCGCAAGCTCGGGGGCGACGCCGTCGATTTCGAACATGACGCGGCCGGGTTTGACGCGCGCCACCCAGAATTCCGGGCTGCCCTTGCCCGAGCCCATGCGCACTTCGGCCGGCTTGGTCGACACCGGCACGTCCGGGAAAATGCGGATCCACACGCGGCCGGCGCGCTTCATCGCGCGCGTGATGGCGCGGCGCGCGGCTTCGATCTGCCGCGCGGTCACCCGATCCGGCTCCAGCGCCTTGAGGCCGAACTGGCCGAAATTCAGCGACGTGCCGCCCTTCGCCAGGCCATGGATACGGCCCTTATGCGCCTTGCGGAACTTGGTACGTTTCGGGGAAAGCATGCTGTCCGATCCTTACCGCTGCGGCGCCTGTTCGGCGGCGCGGCGGTCCTGCGCCATCGGATCCTGCGCCAGGATCTCGCCCTTGAAGATCCACACCTTCACACCGCAGGTGCCATAGGTGGTCTTCGCGGTGGCAACACCGTAATCGATATCCGCGCGCAGCGTGTGCAACGGCACCCGGCCCTCGCGATACCATTCCACGCGCGCAATCTCGGCGCCGCCGAGGCGGCCGCCGCAATTGATGCGAATGCCCTGCGCGCCGAGGCGCATCGCGGACTGCACCGCGCGCTTCATGGCGCGGCGGAACGCCACGCGGCGTTCGAGCTGCTGCGCGATGTTTTCGGCCACGAGCGTCGCGTCGATTTCCGGCTTGCGGATTTCGACGATGTTCAGCGACACCTCGGCTTTCGCCATCTTGCCCAGATCGCGGCGCAGGTTTTCGATATCCTGGCCCTTCTTGCCGATCACCACGCCAGGCCGCGCGGCATAGATCGTCACGCGCGGCTTCTTGGCCGGACGCTCGATCACCACGCGCGACACGCCGGCGCCCGACAGCTTGCGCCGCAGATGGCCGCGCAGCTTGAGGTCCTCGTGCAGCAATTTCGCATAGTCGCCGCCGGCGAACCACCGGCTGTCCCAGGTGCGATTGATGCCGAGCCGCAGCCCGATCGGATTGACTTTATGCCCCATACTTCAGGCCACCTTTGCATCGGCCGACGCATCACGCTCGGCCACGACGATCTTCAAATGCGAAAACCACTTCTCGATCCGCGACGAACGGCCGCGGCCACGGGCATGAAAGCGCTTCATCACCGCCGAGCGGCCGACTTCGGCGCGCGTCACCACTAGCTGATCGACATCGAGCTGATGATTATTCTCCGCGTTCGCGATGGCGCTCTCGAGCGCCTTGCGCACGTCCTGCGCGATGCGCCGCTTGGAGAATGTCAGCGTCGCCACCGCCGCCTGCGCCGGCTTGTTGCGGATCAGCCCGGCGACCAGGTTCAGCTTGCGCGGGCTGACGCGCAGATTATGCAGCACGGCTTGCGCCTCGTTGTCGGCAATGCCGCGGGCATGTTTCGGCTTGCTCATCTCAGCCCCGCTTCGCTTTCTTGTCCGCCGCGTGACCGGTGAAGGTCCGCGTCGGCGAGAATTCGCCGAACTTGTGCCCGACCATATTCTCCGAGACCTGCACGGGCAGGAATTTATGGCCGTTATAGACGCCGAACGTCAGCCCGACGAATTGCGGCAGGATCGTCGAACGCCGCGTCCAGATCTTGATGATCTCGTTGCGGCCCGACGAACGCGCCTTCTCCACCTTGCCGAACAAATACCCGTCCACGAACGGGCCCTTCCAGACGGAACGTGCCATCTTACTTGCCCTTACTGGCGCGGCGGATGATCAGCTTATCCGTGCGCTTGTTCTTGCGTGTCTTGGCGCCCTTGGTCGGCTTGCCCCATGGCGTGACCGGATGACGGCCACCGCTGGTGCGGCCTTCGCCGCCGCCATGCGGGTGATCGACCGGGTTCATCACCACGCCGCGGTTATGCGGCCGGCGCCCGAGCCAGCGGTTGCGGCCGGCCTTGCCGATATGCTGGTTCATGTTGTCGGCATTCGACACGGCGCCGACCGTCGCCATGCATTCGGCGCGCACCACGCGCAGCTCGCCGCTTTGCAGCTTCACCTGCGCGTAGCCGGCATCCTTGCCGACCAGCTGGCCATAGGTGCCCGCTGCGCGCGCAACCTTGCCGCCGGCACCCGGCTTCAGCTCGATATTATGAATGATCGTGCCGACCGGGATCGCGCCCAGCGGCATCGCATTGCCCGGCTTGATATCGACCTTCGCACCCGAAATCACCGGATCGCCGGCTTTCAGCCGCTGCGGCGCCAGAATGTAGGACAGTTCGCCGTCCTGATACTTGATCAGTGCGATGAACGCCGACCGGTTCGGGTCATATTCCAGCCGTTCCACCACCGCCGGCACATCGGCGCGGCGGCGCTTGAAATCGACCAGACGATAGCTCTGCTTATGCCCGCCGCCCCGGAAGAAGCTGGTGGTGCGACCATGATTATTTCGCCCGCCACTATGCGACTTGCCGACGGTCAGTCCCTTGACCGGTTTGCCCTTGTGCAGCTCGCTGCGGTCGATCAGCACCGTGCCGCGCAGGCTGGGTGTGACGGGTTTGAATTGCTTTAGTGCCATGGCAGTACCCTCACGCCAGCCCGGTGGTCAGGTCGATCGACTGACCCGCGGCAAGCGACACATAGGCCTTCTTCACGTCGGAGCGCACGCCCGGCCGCCCCTTGAACCGCTTGGTCTTGCCCTTGGTCAGCACCGTGTTCACGGCCGCGACCTTCACCTTGTAGAGCCCCTCGATCGCCGCCTTGATTTCCGGCTTCGACGCGGTGATGGCGACGCGGAACACCACCTGGTTCTTCTCGTTCAGCAGCGTCGCCTTTTCGGTAATCACCGGCGCGCGCACGAGCTCGAACATCGCTTCCCGCGACAAATGTTTCGCGCGATGATGCGCGGCCGCAATGCGGTTCATGCCGCCTCTCCCTTGGCGGCATCGCCCTTACCCGTGAGCCGCGCCGTCAAACCCTCGATGCCGGATGGGGTCACCACGAGCACATCATGGCGCAGGATGTCGTAGACATTGGCGCCGACCGTCGGCAGCACATCCACGCCATGGATATTGCGGCTTGCCTGCAGGAAATTCGCGTCCACCGTGCCGTCGATGATCAGCGCCGACGTCCAGCCCAGCACGCTCAACTTGGCGGCCAGATCCTTCGTCTTCGGGCTCGGCGCGGTCGCACCTTCCAGCACCACCAGCTTGCCCTCGGCGTGCTTTTGCGACAGCGCACTGATCAGACCCAGCCGGCGCACCTTCTTCGGTAACGAATATCCATGGTCGCGCACAACCGGGCCGTGCACCGCGCCGCCGGTGCGGAACTGCGGCGCGCGCAAGCTGCCCTGGCGCGCATTGCCGGTGCCTTTCTGCTTATAGGGCTTCTTGGTCGTGCCGCTGACCTCGCCCATGCCCTTCACCTTGTGGGTGCCGGCGCGGCTGCGGGCCTGCTGCCAGTGCACCACGCGCGCCATGATGTCGGCCCGCGGCGCGGCGGCAAAGAATTCATCCGGCAGCTCGGCGGTGCCGGCGGCGCCGTTATCGAGCGTCTTGATATCGATTTTCATGCCACGGCCTCCGCGCTGGCCAACGCGGCCGGATACGGCGCATCCGCGTGACGCGCGCGCTTGACCGCGTCCCGCACCAGGACGAAATCGCCCTTCGCGCCGGGCACGGCGCCGTGGATCATGATCAGCCCCTGCTCGACATCCACACGCGCCACTTCCAGGTTCAGCGTCGTGATGCGGTCCTGCCCGAGATGGCCGGCCATTTTCTTGTTCTTGAAGGTCTTGCCGGGATCCTGGCGGTTGCCGGTGGACCCCAGGCTGCGATGGCTGATCGACACGCCGTGCGAGGCTTCGAGGCCGGCGAAATTCCAGCGCTTCATGCCGCCGGCGAAACCCTTGCCCTTGCTGGTGCCGGTCACATCCACTTTCTGCCCCGGCACGAAATGCGCGGCGGTGATCACCGCGCCCGGCTCCAGCACCGCATCGGCGGCGACGCGGAATTCCACCAGGCGGCGGCGCGGCTCAACCTTCACGCGGGCGAAATGACCGCGCTGCGCCTTGGTCACGTTCTTCACCTTGGCGAGCGTCGACCCAAGCTGCACGGCCGTATAGCCGTCCCGCGCCTGCGTGCGCGCATCGACCACCTGCACCGCATCGAGATGCAGAACGGTCACGGGCACATGCGTCCCGTCCTCCTTGAACAGCCGGGTCATTCCCAGCTTGCGTGCTATCAGCCCTGTGCGCATGGTCGCGTCGTCTCTCTGTCTCGTGCCGGCGGCTCAGATCTTGATTTCGACGTCCACGCCGGCAGCGAGGTCGAGCTTCATCAGCGCGTCCACCGTCTGCGGCGTGGGTTCGACGATATCGAGCAGCCGGCGATGCGTCCGGATTTCGAACTGCTCACGGCTTTTCTTGTCCACGTGCGGCGAGCGGTTCACGGTGAAACGCTCGATATGCGTGGGCAGCGGAATGGGACCCCGAACCCGGGCACCCGTGCGCTTCGCCGTGTTCACGATCTCCTTCGTGCTGAAATCCAGCACGCGGTGATCATACGCCTTCAGGCGAATGCGGATGTTCTGGTTGTCCATCGTCTCTCAATCCGTCCGGGTGCCCGTGCCGTGCTTACGCCGTAATGCTAGCTACGACGCCGGCGCCGACCGTGCGGCCACCTTCGCGAATGGCGAAACGCAGGCCCTCATCCATGGCGATCGGTGCGATCAGCTCGACATCCATCGACACGTTGTCGCCCGGCATCACCATCTCCACGCCGTCCGGCAGCTTGACGATGCCGGTCACGTCGGTCGTGCGGAAATAGAATTGCGGCCGGTAGTTGGTGAAGAACGGCGTGTGACGGCCACCCTCCTCCTTCGTCAGCACATAGGCTTCCGCCTTGAACTTGGTGTGCGGGGTGATCGACCCCGGCTTGGCCACGACCTGGCCGCGCTCGACATCCTCGCGCTTGGTGCCGCGCAGCAGCGCGCCGATATTGTCGCCGGCTTCCCCGCGATCCAGCAGCTTGCGGAACATTTCCACGCCGGTGACGATGGTCTTGACCGTCGGTCGGATGCCGACGATCTCGACCTCGTCACCCACATTGACCACACCACGCTCGACGCGGCCGGTTACCACCGTGCCGCGGCCGGAGATCGAGAACACGTCCTCGATCGGCATCAGGAACGGACGGTCGACAGCGCGTTCCGGCTGCGGAATGTAGCTGTCCACCGCCGCCATCAGCTCGAGCACGGCCTGCTCGCCGATTTCGGGGGTCTTGTCTTCCAGCGCGGCCACCGCCGAGCCCTTGATGATGGGAATGTCGTCACCGGGGAACTGATAGCTGGTCAGCAGATCGCGCACTTCGAGCTCGACGAGTTCGACCAGCTCGGGATCGGCGATGTCCATCTTGTTCAGGAACACCACCAGCGCCGGCACGCCGACCTGGCGGGCGAGCAGGATATGTTCGCGGGTCTGCGGCATCGGGCCGTCGGCGGCGGACACGACCAGGATCGCGCCGTCCATCTGCGCGGCACCGGTGATCATGTTCTTCACGTAGTCGGCGTGGCCGGGGCAATCGACATGCGCGTAGTGGCGATTCTTGGTCTCGTACTCGACGTGCGCGGTGGAGATCGTGATGCCGCGGGCGCGCTCTTCCGGCGCCTTGTCGATCTGGTCATAGGCGGTGAACGTGGCGCCGCCGGTCTTGGCCAGCACCTTGGTGATGGCCGCGGTCAGCGATGTCTTGCCATGGTCCACGTGGCCAATGGTGCCAATGTTGCAGTGCGGCTTGTTCCGCTCGAATTTCGCCTTAGCCATCGTCGTCTCTCCGTGGTCCCGAAAGGGAACTGCGTGATCTTAGGGTGTCTTCAACTTACCAGCGGTAATGCGAGAAGGCCTTGTTGGCCTCCGCCATCCGGTGGGTGTCTTCGCGCTTCTTCACCGCCGAGCCGCGATTGTTCACCGCGTCCAGCAGCTCGTTCGAAAGCCGGTCTTCCATCGTGTGCTCGCCGCGCTTGCGCGCCGCGTCGATGATCCAGCGGATCGCCAGCGCCTGGCGGCGCTCCGTTCGCACTTCCACCGGCACCTGATAGGTGGCACCGCCGACGCGTCGGCTGCGCACTTCCACCGCCGGCTTCACATTGTCCAGCGCCTCATGGAACATGCGCATCGGGTCGGCCTGCGACCCGCCGCGCTTCTTCATCACATCCAGGGCGCCATAGACGATGCCTTCGGCGACCGATTTTTTGCCGTCATACATCAGCGCGTTCATGAAACGCGTGATCACGACGTCGCCGAACTTCGGGTCCGGCAGGATTTCGCGCTTAACGGCGCGGCGGCGGCGGCTCATTGCTGTGCGATATCCTCTTACTTGGGCCGCTTGGCGCCATACAGCGAACGGCGCTGACGGCGTTTGGCGATGCCCTGGGTGTCGAGCACGCCGCGCAGGATGTGGTAGCGCACGCCGGGCAGATCCTTCACGCGGCCGCCGCGGATCAGCACCACGCTATGTTCCTGCAGATTGTGGCCCTCGCCGGGGATGTAGCTGACCACTTCGTAGCCGTTGGTCAGGCGCACCTTGGCGACCTTGCGAAGCGCCGAGTTCGGCTTCTTCGGCGTGGTCGTGTAGACGCGCGTGCAGACGCCGCGCTTCTGCGGGCAGCCTTGCAGCGCCGGCACCTTGTTGCGCTTGGCCGCGGGCTCGCGGCCCTTGGCGATCAACTGATTGATGGTCGGCATACGCCCTCGTCAAAAACCGTGCATCGTCCACCCGGCACGTCCGGCGCACGATCGCAAAAGAAGCGCCGCCCGGGAGGGCGAACCCATCCATGCGGTGTCCAGTCTGGTGCGCGCGGCCTAGGGCTCCCTAATCGGGAGACGGCACCGCGTGCTCTGGTGCCAATGCGATCGGCGGCCGCCCCGGTTTGAGCCGGGGGTTGCCGAGAGGCCGGAGGGATAATGAGGCGGGTCGGCTAAGTCAAGCGGCGTCAGCCGTCTGAAGGAAGCTTGGGTGGGGCGAAGCCGCCCTCCCCAAACCCCCCGGCGCACCCACGCCGGGATCACCATAAATGCTAAAATGGCAGCTCATATGCTGCGATCAGCGAAGTGCGCTGGGGGGGGCGGCTTCGCCCCACCCAGCCTGCCTTAAACTCATACCAGGGTCCCGCCGCGCCGCCGCAATCCGAATAGCGGGCCCCGCCGCTCCCACCTGCAGCACCAGCAAGCACGCCGCCACCCGAGCCGCCCCCATCACCCAACGCCGCCCCACCGAAAGCGCCACCATCAGCAGCCCCACCTGCAGCGGCACCAGCAGAAAACTATAGCGCACCGGCACATGGTCGCCCGCGTCCGCCGCGGCACGTCCCATCGCCACCAGCACCGCGCCCGCCAGACCCGCCACGATCAGCGCCTGCCCAGCCACCCGCTCCCCGTCACCGCGCGCCGGCAGCGCCAGCGCCGCCGCGCCGGCGCCCAACATCGCCACGCCAAGCACCGACCCAAGCGGTGCCAGCCCCGCATCGCGGGTCAGCGGCAGGCCCGCGAACGCGATCAGGAACCCGGCAAACTGCGCCGGCGCCATCGCCGCCCGCCACGCGCCGCCCAGCAACGCGACCGTCGCCGGATAGGTATACAGGCCGGCATAGGCCGCAGCCGCGACAAGGATGCCCGCCACCCAGCCGCGTGCGCCGCCGCGCCACGCAAGCCACGCCAGCGCCGGCCACACCGCCAATCCCCACGCGCAACTGAACCCCGCCAGGATCGCCGCCCCAAACGCCGCGACACGCCGCCAGGTCCGCGGGCGCGCCGGCCGGAACAGCAGCACCGCGGCCACCACGCCGGTCACCGCCAGCGGATAGATGATGTTGGCTGGCGCGCTGCAATCCACCGCCGCCTCGGTCGTCAGCACCGCCATGACCGCAAGCCACGCGAACGGCCGCCCCGCCGCGCCGGACCCGACGAGCCGGTAGACCATGCAGGCCGTGATCGTGACGGCAAGCGTCGCGGCACACACCAGCACGAGTCCGCTGCCATGCGTCAGCGCAACGTCGCCGGCCACCAGAACGCGCACCAACGGCACCCGGTGTTCGATATGCGGCAGCCACAGATACGCCAGCCAATCGCCGTCGCGCCGCGCGTCGCGATACGCCGCGAGCCATGCTACCATGTCGCCGGCCGGATATAAGGTCAGTGTCGTAAGCAGAACGACCGCGAACGAAGCGGCTTGCAGCACCGCGGCGATTTCGATGAAACGGGCAGCGCCGCGCAGCTACTTGCAGGCCTGGTTCGCGTCCGCCTGGGCGCCGTGAAACCTGGTCATGATCGATTTCGCCGTCGGCGTATCGCGAAACAAATCATTCGCCCGGCCCATGCCGCCATTCCGTTGCACGCCAAGAATGGTGTTCGCCTGGTCGAACTCGTCATAGCTCAGATGGTCGGCAATCACATCGATCTTGCAGGCGCACTGGTCCAGCTTGTCGTGCTTGAACTCATGTTCCATCAGGCACCCGATCACGAAATCGGCCCGCGCCGCGGTCGGGTAGTCGTGTTTCGGATGGCGCTGCTCCTGCGCCCCGGCGCGCGCGATGCAGCAGCCTGCCACGCCTATGATCATGATCCAACGCAACGCGATCACCTTGAGCCCTCCCTGGCTTTCAGCGGCACATTCGCACCGGCATACGCATTCCCGCAAGCGCGCCGCCGCTCGACCCGCCGGCGGACCGCAAGAACATCCAACCATGCAGGCACGCACGAAAGTCTTCGTGCCTTCGTGCCGTCGGGGTTACATTTTTCTTGCAGCGGCCGCCGGTTACCTGCTTTTCAAAACTGAACCCCCTGCCTTATGAATATACGTCCATTTCCGCGAAGGGCACACGAGATGATCGAACTTGTCGTCGTCTATTGCCTCTCGGCCGATCCTACACATTGCGTTGAAAAGCGCGACCCGACCGCGTCCTATGGCGACCCGGTGGCCTGCATGGTCAGCGCGCAACTCTCCGCGCAAGCCTATTTGGCGGAGCATCCGAAATGGCAGTTGTCGCGCTGGCGCTGCGAAGTCGACACGCCGAAGCGGTTGCCGGCGTGACCCACCGCACCCAGGCGATATGCTGCGCTGCAATATAGGCGCGCCAAAACGACGCGTTCAACAGTATTGACCCGTCAACGCGACGCTTTTTGCTGCGCCGCAACATGCAACTGGCCTTACAACTGCGAAAATATCGTTGTTATTCAACGCACTATGCGGGGCGCTCCGGACGTCGTGCGAGATAGGCAAAAGGTCGTATGCCACATAATCCACGGAGAAAGTGGCTTGATACGAGTAAGATGGGGCGGCATGTTCCCGATGCGATGTCTTACGGCGTCCGGGGTCAGGAAATCATCCAAGTGGGAACTGCCACGCATCATAAGGCGAAAGCCCAGCATGCAAGGTTTGTAAACGCGCTGCGTCGATATGACGTATGCGGCATGGCGGGTCGGTGCGAGAGCGCGGACTTTATCAGTGCCGCGGACATAATACCTGCCTTGGCATTTGCTCAAACCACACCACACCTAAGGGATGATCAACGCTCGCAGTAACATCGCTTAATACCGTGCGGCCAATACGCGGAACCAAGCCTGCCACCTCGCTTATCCGGCGACCGGGTACACGGCCCAAGGATCCCAATTGAAGGAGGGACTACAAATGACGTCGAGAACAACATTCCTGGCAGCGACCGCATGCGTGGCCGCACTATCCGCGCTCGGCACGACGCCGGCGCGCGCGAACGATGAATTGCTAAAGCTGCAAACGACGTCCGGCCAATGGGCGATCCCGGCCGGCAACTATTCCAGCCAGCGCTACAGCGATCTCAAGCAGATCAACACCAGCACGGCGAAAAACCTGCGCCCGGTCTGGACCTTCTCCACCGGCGTGCTGCGCGGCCATGAAGGCGGTCCGCTGGTCATCGGGGACCGGATGTTCATCTCCACCCCATACCCGAACAAGGTGTTCGCGCTCGACCTGAACAAAAGCGAGGGCGAGCCGGGCCGCATCGTATGGTCCTACGAACCGCGCCAGGACCCGAACGTCATCCCGGTGATGTGTTGCGACACGGTCAATCGTGGCGTGGCCTATGGCAACGGCCTGATATTCCTGCACCAGGCGGACACAACCCTGGTGGCGCTGGACGAGAAAACCGGCAAGGTCGTCTGGTCGGTGAAGGACGATAATCCCGGCAAGGGCGCCACCGGCACGTCGGCGCCGCTGGTCGTGAAGGACAAGGTGCTCGTCGGCGTCTCCGGCGGCGAATTCGGCGTTCAGGGCCACATGACGGCCTATAACATCAAGGACGGATCGGTCGCCTGGCGCGCCTATTCGGAAGGCCCGGACGACCAGATCAAGTTCGATCCGGCAACAACCATTTCGATGGGCAAGCCGGTCGGCCCCAACAGCTCGCTCAAGACCTGGCAGGGCGACCAGTGGAAAATCGGCGGCGGCGCCACCTGGGGCTGGATCAGCTACGATCCGGCGCTGAACCTGGTCTATTACGGTTCCGGCAACCCGAGCACCTGGAACCCGACGCAGCGCCCCGGCGACAATAAATGGTCGCTCAGCGTCTTCGCCCGTGATGCGGACACGGGTGTGGCGAAATGGGTCTATCAGATGACCCCGCACGACCAGTGGGATTACGACGGCGTCAACGAAATGATCCTGGCCGACCTTCCGGTGCACGGCAAGCCGACCAAGGCGCTAGTTCATTTCGATCGCAACGGGTTTGCCTACGCGCTCGACCGCACCGACGGCAAGCTGCTGGAAGCCGAGAAATTCGATCCGAAAGTGAACTGGGCAACCCATGTCGACCTCACCACCGGCGTGCCGGAAGTGGTGTCGCAATACGCGCCGGGCGATCAGGGCGCCGACCACAACACCAAAGGCGTCTGCCCCGCCGCCCTCGGCTCGAAGGACGAGCAGCCGGCGGCCTACTCGCCGATCACGCACATGTTCTACGTGCCGACCAACCATGTCTGCATGGATTACGAGCCGTTCAAAGTGTCCTATACCGCGGGCCAGCCTTATGTCGGCGCCACGCTGTCGATGTTCCCGCCCGCGGGCGACAGCAACCTCGGCAACTTCATCGCCTATGACGTGAACACCGGCAAGATCGCCTGGTCCGACCCCGAAATGTTTTCGGTATGGTCCGGCGCGCTTGCCACCGCCGGCGGCGTCGTCGCCTACGGCACGCTCGATGGCAGGCTGAAGGTCGTCGATGCCAAGAACGGCAAGCTGCTCTACAGCTTCAAGACGCCGTCGGGCATCATCGGCAACGTCAACACCTACACGTTCGGCGGCAAGCAATATCTCGCGGTATTGTCGGGCGTCGGCGGTTGGGCAGGCATCGGCATGGCCGCCGGCCTGTCCGAGGATACCGCGGGCCTGGGTGCGGTGGGCGCTTACAAGCAGCTCTCCAACTACACCCAGCTCGGCGGCGTGTTGACGGTGTTCGCCGTATCTAACTGACCCTGGCTAACTGACCTGAGAGAAGCACATTCCCCCCGTGCCACGGCACGGGGGGCGGTGCCGCCGACAGAAAGTCGGTGACGTTCGGAGAGTTTCGATGAAAACCTGTATTGAATTCCGTCGCGCATCGCTCCTGGCGTTCGCGATTTTTGCGTTGCATGCCGCCCCTGCCCTTGCCGCCGATCCGCCGCCCTACACGGTCAAAGACGGCGACAAGGTCGATATGGGCACCTATAAAGGCTTCCTGTATTACGGCGATGAATGCGCCCGGTGCCACGGCCCCGGCGGCGCCGGCAGCTCCTACGCCCCTGCCCTCGTGGACAGCCTGAAACATCTCGACAAGCAGGAATTCGAGGAGACGGTCATCAACGGCAAGAAAGAGGTCAATACCGCCAGCGACAAGGTGATGCCGTCCTTCGGCCTGAACCAGGACGTCGCGGAAAATCTCGATAATATCTACGCCTATCTGAAGGCGCGCTCCGACGGCATGCTCGGCCGCGGCCACCCGGAGCATCTGGAACCGTGATCGGCCGCTCTTTCCTGGCGGTCTTGGCGACCTTGCTGGCCGCTGGGCCAGCGTGGTGCGACGTGCCGCCGCCAGCTTCACCGCCGGTTGACAAGGTTTCCCACACCGACCTGCGCGTGTGTGCGGACCCGAATAATCTGCCCTATTCGAACGACAAGGGGCAGGGTTTCGAGAACAAGATCGCGCAGCGCCTGGCCACCGACCTGGGCGAGACATTGTCCTACACCTGGTATCCCGACAGCCAGGGGTTCGTGCGCGCCACGATCGGCAAGCACCGTTGCGACCTGATCGTCGGCACCGTCGAGGATGCCGACGGGCTGCGCACCACCGCACCCTATTACCAGAGCGGCTACGTGCTGATATCACGCGCCGCCGACAACATGAAAAGCACGTCGGTCGGCGACCCGGCGCTGCAAGGCGCGCGATTCGGCATCATCGCGTCGACGCCGCCCACCGATCTGCTGGTGAAACATAACCTGCTGGGCCGGGCGCATTTCTACCCGCTGGTCGTCGACACGCGCGTCGACCAGCCAGCCCATCAAATGCTGCTCGACCTCCTGGCGGCAAAAATCGATGTCGGCCTCGCCTGGGCGCCGGTCGCAGGTTATTACATAAAGCGCGATCACCTGCCGTTGAAAGCGGTGCCGCTCGATCCGGAGAACGGGCGCTATTTCCGCATAACCATCGCCATGGGCGTGCGCCCGTCCGACAAACTGTTCCTGCAACGGCTCGACGCCGTGCTGGCAAAGGACAAGCCGGCGATCAGCCAGATCTTGTCCGATTACGGTGTGCCGACGTTCGATAAGTAGTGCGCGGCGACGCCACCTCTCGTCGTCATGGCAAGCTGCGGCCGGCGGTAACCTGCGCCCCTCGGTGCCGGTCTGACGCCACGGCCTCGATGCCAAAACCCACGTTCAAATCGCGCTACGGAACCAAGGCGCCATAAAGGGGGTGTTTCGCATACCGGCCCATCATTTCGCCCGCTAGCTCTCCGCGGCTTGCTCGGGCGGCACAGCCCCCTTCCCTTCCGACGACTCCGCCATCCGATAGCCCACCCCTGGCTCGGTCCGGATCAATCGGCCCGCCTCACCCAGTTTCTGCCGGAGCTGGCCGATATATACGCGCAAATACTGCACGTCCTCGACATGCGCCGGGCCCCATACCGCGGTCAGCAATTGCCGGTGCGTCAACACCCGGCCCGCATTGTGCGACATCAGCGACAGCAACGACCATTCGCGCCGGCTCATCGGCAGCACCACGCCATCCACCCGCGCCTGCCGCTGGTCCAGATCAACCTCCAGCCCCTCGAACCGCACAATCTCCGGCACCTGGTCGCGCGTGCGACGATGCCGCAGCGCCGTCCGAATCCGGGCCAGCAATTCGCCTACGCCGAACGGTTTCTCCACGTAATCATCCGCGCCCGCATCCAGCGCCGTGATCTTCTCCAATTCCCGGTCCCGCGCCGACAACACAATCACCGGCACCGCGCTGAACCCACGCAGCCGGGCCAACAATTCCTGCCCGTCCAGATCCGGCAGACCCAAATCCAGCAATACCGCATCCGGCGCCCGACTCGCGGCCAAACGCAGCCCCTCAGCCGCCGTGTCGGCCCGCTCCACGACATAACCCGCAGCCTCCAGCGCCGGCCGCAAAAACCGATGGATCTGCGGCTCATCATCGATCACCAAAATCCGCGCGCCTGTGGGCGGGCTCATGCGCTCAATCCACCGTGTATTTGACCAGGTAAGGAAGGCCAGGGGCTCCGCCCCTGGACCCCGTCATGCGAAGCACGCATGCGCGTGTCGTGCGAAGCACGCATGCGCATGACGGGCCCTGAGGCCCCAGACCCCCATCTGTTAAGCCGGGCACAAGGACGGGGGCGAACGCTGTGTGATGACGGCACGCATGCCCGCCTCCTTGTTCCCGAGCAAATAGCGGGGATTTGGGGCCTCAGGCCCCAATGGGGGCCCAGGGGGGGGCCCAGGGGGGGGCCCAGGGGGCAAAGCGCCCTGGCCTTCCTTACGCGCTCGATCACTAAGCGTATCGAGCTCATGCAACCGCCTCCGGCAGGTGGATCGTGACGACGGTGCCGGGGAAGCTGTGGCGATGGGCATGGGGGCTGGGGCTTTGCGCCTCGATACGGCCGCCCATGGCTTCGATCAGGCCGCGGGCGATCGCCAGGCCCAGGCCGGTGCCGGGCGCGGTGCGGTCGCCGCGGCGGACGCGGAAGAAGCTGTCGAACACGTGGGCGAGGTCGTCGGAAGGAATTCCGACGCCTTCGTCGGTCACCGTGATCGCCACCTCACCGCCTTGGGCGCTGGCTTGCACGCGAACGATCGAGCCGCCTGGGGCATATTTCACGGCGTTGTCCATGACGTTGAAGAGCACCTGCTCCAGCAGTGCCGCGTCCGCACGCACATGCAATGCGGCATCTATGGCGGTGGCGACATGCAGCGGGTTGGCCAGGCGCGCAATGGCCGATTCGGCGATCTGCACCACCGGCACCGGCGCCAGGCGCGGATGGATTTCCCCGGTTTCCAGCCGCGTGAGGTCGGTGATGTTGGCGAGGAAGCGCGCCATGCGGCTGACATCCTCCTCGATACTGGCGAGCAGGTCGGCGCGGGTGTCGGGCGTGATCTTGTCCCAGGCGCCGCGCAGCGTGCCGGCCGCGCCTTGGATGCCGGCCAGCGGCGTGCGCAGGTCATGGCCGAGTGACGCCAGCAGGGCGGTGCGCAGCACCTGCGTGTCCTGCATGGCGGCGGCGCGCGCCGATTCGGTCGCCAGGCGCACGCGCTCCAGTGCGACGGCCGCCTGGTCGGCGAGCGCTTCGAGCGCCTGCAGCCGCGGCTCGTCCAGCTCGGCGTCGGGCTGCACGCCGAGCACGCCCAATTTTTCGCGCACGGTATGGAGCGGGAAGAACCGCCAGTTGGCGGATGGCAGCGTGCTGGTGCCCTGGCCGGTCTGTTCGCTATGGGCGCCGGCCCAGCTCGCGGCGGCCCAGGCACCTTCGTCGAGCAACGCGGGCGCCGGGTGGGCGGCGTGGATGGTCAGTTCCTGGTTGGCGGCCGTCAGCACCACGGCGCGTGCGGCGAGATCGGCGGCCTGGTGGGCGATTTCGGTCAGCAGGTCGGATTCGGTGGTGGGGGTGCCGAGGCGACGGCTGAAGGCGCCGATGCGGCGCAGGCTTTCGACGCGCGTCCGCGCGGCGCTGGCCTCGGCGCGCGTGCGGCCGGCGAGGCCGCCGGTGACCACGGCCACCACGGCGAACACGCAGGCGGTGACCAGGTCCTGCGGGCTGCTGATATTGATGGCGTAGATCGGCGGCACGAAGAAATAGTCCCAGGCGAGGAGGCCGAGGCCGGCGCCGAACACGCCCGGCAGGGTGCCCCAGAACACGGCGGCGCCGACCACCACGGCCAGGTAGACCATATTGAAGCTCTCGACCGGCAGCAGCGGGCGGAACAGCACGCCGATGCCGGTAATGGCGGCAATGCCCGCGGTGGTGCCTGCGTAGGGATACCATGCGGCGCGGTAGGCCGGCTTGCGGCCGCCACGCTTGGCCCGCGTGACCGCGCTTGGCGCCGGCACGATATGCAGGCCGAATTCGCTCCCCCGCCGCAGCAGCGCCGCGGCCAGGCGGCGGCGCGTGACCCGGCGCCAGAGCGGCATGTCAGCGCGGCCGATGACCAGGTGAGAGGCGTTGCGGGCGCGCGCGCAGTCGAGCACCGCGGTGACCAGATTGGGCCCGTCGGCGGTGCGGACTTCGGTGTCGGCGCCGAGCTGAGCCGCCAGCGCCAGCGTGTGGCGCGCGGCGCGCGCGGTGGGTTCCTGGTCGGTGGCGCGCTCGATATGGATGGCGGCCCAACTGGCATGCAGCGCGTCGGCCATGCGCTTGGCGGACCGCACGACGGCTTCGGCGCTCTCGTCGGCGCCGATCAGCGCCAGGATATATTCGGAGGCGGGAAACGGGCCGCGCACGCCGCTGCGGCGCATCCAGGCGCGGACATGGGTGTCGACATGGGCGGCGGCGCGGCGCAGCGCGATTTCGCGCAGGGCGGCGAGGTTCTGTTCCTTGAAAAAGCCGTCCAGCGCGCGCGTGGCATTGTCGGCGCGGTAGATTTTGCCGTCCTTCAGGCGCTGGCGCAGGTCGGCGGGGGACAGGTCGATGATTTCGATTTCGTCGGCCAGTTCCAGCACGCGGTCGGGCAGCGTCTCCTGCGGGCGGATGCCGGTAATACGGGCGACGTCGTCGTTGAGGCTTTCGAGATGTTGGACGTTCAGCGTGGCCCAGACGTTCAGGCCGGCTTGCAGCAGCTCGGCCACGTCCTCCCAGCGCTTGGCGTGACGGCTGCCGGGGACATTGGTGTGGGCGAGCTCGTCCACCAGCAGCAGCGCCGGGCGGCGGGCGACGGCAGCGTCGAGGTCGAATTCCTCCAGCGTGCGGCCGCGATAGGTAACCGGGCGGCGCGGCAGCACCGGCAGGTCGCCGATCTGTGCGGCGGTTTCGGCGCGGCCGTGGGTTTCGATGATGCCGGCAAGCACGTCGGTGCCCTCGGCGGCACGCCGATGCGCCTGGACGAGCATTTCGTATGTCTTGCCGACGCCCGGCGCGGCGCCGAGAAAGATTTTCAGCTTGCCGGCGCGCGATTCGCTGATCGCGGCTTCCAGCAGCGCGTCAGGGTCGGGGCGGGCGTCGTCGGGCGGGGTCATGAGCTGGCTTGTAGCGCGGCGCCGTCGATAAGTGTGACGCCGTTCAATCGATAGCAAGAACTTCTGCCTACACCCCGCATGTAGCCGTCCGGCAGGTGAGGCGTGGACATGACGGTAGTATGCCCTGGGTGCCAGGACGGTGAGCCGCTTGGTTTCAATTTCTCAATGGCGTTTCAACCCATTTACGATGTCCACCGGGAACGTGTGTGGGGTTATGAGGCCTTGGTGCGCGGTCTGGCCGGCGAGTCTTCCTGTACGATCCTGTCGCGCCTCACGCCCGCCAATAAATACAGGTTCGACCAGGCGTGCCGGCAAAAGGCGATCGAACTTGCATCGCGCTTATACCCGAAGGGGCACGACCTGCATCTGTCCATCAATTTCATGCCAAACGCCGTGTATGAGCCGGCGGCCTGCCTGCGCGCGACCCTGTCGGCGGCGCGAAAATACCAATTTCCGAAACGCGGCGTGATGTTCGAGTTCACCGAAAACGAGGAAATTGCCGACACGGCACATTTGATCGGTATCATTAAGGAATATCGCAAGCACGGTTTCATGACCGCCATCGACGATTTCGGTGCCGGCTATGCGGGCCTTGGCCTGCTGGTGGATTTCCAGCCCGACCTGATCAAGATCGACATGAAGCTCATCCGCGGCATTGACAGTTGCGCTGCGCGTCAGGTCATCCTCGCGGGCATCATTACCATCGCGCGATCGCTCAACATCACCATCCTGGCTGAGGGGATTGAAACCGAAGCCGAGTTTCTGGTGCTGAAAGCCGGCGGGATCTCCCTGTTCCAGGGCTTCTACTTTGCCCGGCCCGCGTTCGAGGCGCTGCCGCCGATCCTGGCGCCTGGCACTGCCCGCATCGCGCGGTGCAGCGCCGCCTGAACGGCCTTTCCGTTCCCCAATTCTGCTTCGCTCATCCGGGCTACGAAGGCGGACCGGGCACCAGGCAGGTGTGGCGTCAGTTACGGGCGAGCGGGGTAGTTCCCGGAGTGGCGGCGTCGAGTGCCAGGTTCAGGGCGAGGACGTTGATGCGCGGGGCGCCGAGCAGGCCGAGGAAGCGGGGTTCGGTATGAGACGCAACCAGGGCGTGGACGGCGTCAGTGGAGAGACCGCGGGCGGCGGCGACGCGGGGGATCTGGCGGGCGGCGTTCTGCGGCGTGATATCGGGGTCCAGCCCGCTGGCCGAGGTGGTGACGGCGTCGGCGGGGACATTGTCCGCGTCATATTTCGGAATGGCGGCGGTGACGCGGTCAAGCAGCGCCTTGGAGGTGGGCGCGAGGTTGGAGGCGCCGGACTCGCCCGCGTCATACGGCGTGGGGATTTGTTTCGAGGCATCCTTGGGGTCGGCGCCCATCAGCGCGGACGGGCGGCCGTGGAAATATTTCGGCGCGGTGAAATTCTGGCCGATCAGCGATGAGCCGATGACGTGGCCGTTCTGCATGATCAGGCTGCCGCCGGATTGCGACGGAAACGCAATGGCGCCGGCTTGCACGAACAGCACCGGCAAGGCGGCGCCGGTGAGCAACGTGAACAGGCCGATTGTTGCGATAGCGGGGCGGAGATGCGAGAGCATGGTCGTGGTCCTCAGGCGAAGATGTGAAGGGCGGTCAGCGCCAGGTCGATGGCCTTGATGCCGATAAAGGGCGCGATGATGCCGCCAAGCCCGTAGATCAGCAGATTACGGCGGAGCAGTGACGCGGCGCCGACAGCACGGAATTTTACGCCGCGCAGTGCCAGCGGCACGAGGGCGACGATGATGATCGCATTGAAGATTACCGCCGACATGATGGCACTTTGCGGCGTGGACAGGCGCATGATGTTCAGCGATTGCAGTTGCGGATAGGTGGCGACGAAAATCGCCGGCAGGATGGCAAAATACTTGCTGATGTCGTTGGCGATCGAGAACGTGGTCAGCGAGCCACGCGTGATCAAGAGCTGTTTGCCGATTTCGACGATTTCGATCAGTTTCGTCGGGTCGCTGTCCAGATCGACCATGTTGCCGGCTTCGCGGGCGGCCTGGGTGCCGGTTTGCATGGCGACACCCACGTCGGCCTGCGCCAGCGCCGGCGCGTCGTTGGTGCCGTCGCCGCACATGGCGACCATGCGGCCTTCGGCTTGCGCTTTGCGGATGTAATTGAGTTTGTCCTGCGGCGTGGCCTCGGCGATGTAGTCGTCGACGCCGGCTTCGGTGGCGATGGCGGCGGCGGTGATGCGGTTGTCGCCGGTGACCATGACGGTGCGGATGCCCATGCGGCGCAATTCGGCGAAACGATCGCGGATGCCGGGTTTGACGATATCCTTCAATTCGATCACGCCCATCAGGCGCCCTTCGGACAGCACGGCGAGCGGCGTGCTGCCGGCGCGCGAGACGCGGTCCACCGCCTGGCTGAAGGCGGATGGCGGCGCCGTGGTGCCGGCAAGTTTGAGGATGCTGTCGACCGCGCCCTTGCGGTAGGATTTGCCGTCATGGTCGATGCCCGAGACGCGGGTGTTCGCAGTGAACGGAATGATCGTGGCCGATTCAGGACATTCGCGCGCGATGGCGTGCCGGTCGCGCACGAAACTGAGGATCGAGCGGCCTTCCGGCGTGTCGTCGCCGAGGCTGGCCAGCACGGCGGCTTCGGCCAGGTCGCGTTCGGTGACGCCGGGCGCCGGATAGAGGGCGGCCGCCATGCGGTTGCCGAACGTGATCGTTCCGGTCTTATCGAGCAGCAGCGCGTCCACGTCGCCGGCGGCTTCGACGGCGCGGCCGGAAGTGGCGACGACATTGAAGCCGATCAGCCGGTCCATGCCGGCGATGCCGATGGCGGACAGCAGGCCGCCGATCGTGGTGGGGATCAGCGTCACCAGCAACGCGGCGAGCACCGGAATGCCAAGCGGCGTTGCTGAATATTGCGCGAAGCCGACCAAGGTGACGACGGCGATCAGGAAGATGATGGTGAGGCCCGCGAGCAGGATGTCGAGCGCGATTTCGTTGGGGGTTTTGCGGCGTTCGGCGCCTTCGACCAGCTTGATCATGCGGTCGATGAAGGTGTTGCCGGGATCGGCGGTGATGCGGATGACGAGCCAGTCGGAGACGACGAGCGTGCCGCCGGTGACGGCGCTACGGTCGCCGCCGGCCTCGCGGATGACGGGCGCCGATTCGCCGGTGATGGCGCTTTCATTGACACTGGCCATGCCGTCGACGATTTCGCCGTCGGACGGGATCAGGTCGTTCGTTTCGACCAGCACGAGGTCGCCGGCGCGCAAATCGGGGGCGGCTTTCGGCTGGTAGAAGGCGCGGTCCTTGGGGTTGACCAGAACTTTGGCCATGGTGTCGGTGCGGGCGCGGCGCAGGCTTTCGGCGCGGGCGCGGCCGCGGCCTTCGGCGACGGCTTCGGCGAAGGTGGCGAACAGCACGGTGAGCCAGAGCCAGACGGCGATGGCGAGCGGGAACGTGGCGCCGGTGCCGCGGAACAGCGCCTCGACGCCGATGAAGGTGGTGAGTGCCGCGACCACTTCGGTGACGAAGATCACCGGATTGCGCATCAAGCTTGCCGGATTGAGCTTGGCAAAGCTGTCCCGAGAAGCCCGCGCGATGATCGCGCCATCAAACAAAGCGATAGAGTCGGCCATAGGGAATTGTCCTAAAAGAGCAAAAGTTTTTTGCTTCTTTTTTTCAAAAAAGAAGCCTTCCTGCTTCTGCTAATATGTCTTGCCCGCGTTCATCACGAAGTGCTCCGCGATCGGCCCCAGCGCGTCGGCCGGCATGAATTGCAGGCCGCCCAGGATGATGATCACGCCGATCAGCAGGCCGATGAAGAGCGGCCCGGTGGTCGGGAACGTGCCATTGCTGGGCGGCAATTTCGGCTTGGCGGCGAGCGAGCCGGCGATCGCCAGAACCGGCACCATGAAGGCGAAACGGCCGAAGATCATGGCGGCACCCAGGCCGTAATCGAGCAGCGGCGTGTCGGCGGTGATGCCGGCCATGGCGCTGCCGTTATTTTCGGTGGCGGATGACCAGGCATAGAGCATTTCGGACAAGCCGTGCGGGCCGGCGTTGGCGAGCGAGCTGAGGCCGGCGGGCAGCACCAGCGAGAGGCCGGCGCCGCCGAGGATGAAAGCGGTGAGGATCAGCACCGCCAGCATGGCGAGTTTTATCTCCTTCGCCTGCACTTTCTTGCCGAGATATTCGGGCGTGCGGCCGACCATCAGGCCGGCGACGAACACCGCCAGCAGCGCGAAGACGACGATGGTATAAAGGCCGGAGCCGACGCCGCCGGGGGTGACTTCGCCCAACTGCATCAGGAACAACGGGACCAGGCCGCCGAGGGGGGTATAGCTGTCGGTGAAGCTGTCGACCGCGCCGGTGGAGGTGCCGGTGGCGCTGGTGTTGAACAAGGTGGCGGCGGCGAGACCGAAACGGACGTCCTTGCCTTCCATGTTGCCCATGGCGGGGCTGACGCCGGCGTGGGTCAGCAGCGGATTTCCCGCGGCCTCGGCGGCGTAGGTGCCGGCCGCGGCGAGTGTGAGCAGGATCGCCATGGCGGCGAACAGCGCGCGGCCCTGCTTCTTTTCGCCAACGATATGGCCGAACGTGATGGCGAGCGAAAACGGGATCAGCAGCAGCAGAACATTCTCGACCAGGTTGGTGAGTGCGGTCGGGTTTTCGAACGGGTGGGCGGAGTTGGCGTTGAAGAAGCCGCCGCCGTTGGTGCCGATTTCCTTGATCGCTTCCTGGAATGCGACCGGGCCGAGTGCGATGGTCTGGCTGGCGCCCTCCAGCGTGGTGGCGTTCGCATATCCGGCGAGCGTTTGCGGCATACCGCTGGCGATGAAGAAGATCGTCGCCACCAGGGTTAGCGGCAGCAGGATGTAGAGCGTGGCCCGGGTCAGATCGACGTAGAAATTGCCGAGGGTTTTGAGGTTGCTGCCGGCGAAGGCGCGCATCACCGCGACCGCGGCGGCGATGCCGGTGGCGGCCGACAGGAACATATGCACGGTCAGGCCCAGCATCTGCGCGCCGTAGGAGATTTGCGATTCCGGCACGTAGGCCTGCCAGTTCGTGTTGGTGACGAAACTGGCGGCGGTGTTGAAGGCCAGCCGCTGCGACATGCCGGCAACGGCTTGCGGGTTCCACGGCAGGTAATATTGCAGGCGCAGAATGGCGTAGAGCAGCAGGAAATGCAGCGCGTTCAGCAGCAGCAGTGCGAAGGCATATTGTTTCCAGCCCATGCCGCGCGCGGGATCGACGCCGGCGACGGCGTAGAAGCCGCGCTCTACCGGGCCAAAGAAGGGCGACAGCAGCGTGCGGTCGCCGGCGAAGATCTTGGCCATGTATTTGCCGACCGGAAAGGCGGCGGCGAAGACGAGGCCGAGCGTGAGCGCGATTTGCGCCCAGCCGATGAGAGTCATTTCAAATCATCCTGATAACGCAAGAGGCTTAGAAATCCTCGGGGCGGACGAGTGCCCACACGAGATAGATCATCAGCATGGCGGACACGGCGCCGCCGACCACGAGGTCGAGCATGTCAGATCCGCTCGCAGAGTTCGGCATAGGCGGCCATCAGCAAGATGGATCCGGTGCCCAGGATGATCACGGCGGCGTCGTACAAGATGGTCTCCTACCAGTCAGCGTCGGACAGGTAGGTGCTATGGCGTAAGGCCACGATGGGGTTCGGTTGCGGGCGGCATAAGGACCACATAAGGGGATGGCGCGGAGGAATTTTCATGGCTGATACAGTGACGGTGGAAAACCTGACGCCGGTGGAGTTGGCCGCGCGGCTGCGGGCGGGAAGCGTGGTGCTGGTGGATGTGCGCGAGGCGGGCGAGTTCGCGGCGGAGCGGATTGCGGGCGCGGTGCTGCATCCATTGTCCAGCTTCGATCCGGCGTCGCTGCCGGCGGGGGATGTGGTGTTTCAGTGCGGCATCGGCAGGAGATCGTTGACGGCGATCCAGTTGGCGGTGGCCGCGGGGCTGCCCCACACAGCGCATCTGGCGGGCGGGTTGATGGCCTGGAAGCAGGCGGGGCTGCCGACGGAGCGCGGATGACACCGAAGGCGCGAGCCGGTAGGATTGCCCTGGGCCTGGGAGACGTGTTGCCATGGACCTGGTGAGAAAATTCCTGGGGTGGCGGCGTGGCCGGGCAGTGCCGCCGGCGCTACGGGTGGCCGAGCCGACAGCGCGACCACGAACCGCGCGCCCGGTTGATGCGTCGTTCGCCCCGATCTGGTATCCGACGATCGACAGTAGCGGCGGGACAGATGGCCATGCGCATGGTGGTCAGACCGGCTGCGACGCGCATGGCGGGCATACGGCGGCTTCGCTCGATGCGGGATGTGGTGGCGGACACCACGGCGGCCATTAATCGTCCGGCGGGTCCACGACATGGATGACATGACGGTCGCCAACGCAGCCCAGTTCGAGTACTGGAACGATCAGACCGGGCGGACCTGGGCGGAACTGCAAGGGCTGCTTGACCGGCAGTTGGCACCGCTGGGTGCGCGCGCGATGGCGGCGCTGGGCGTGCAGCCCGGCGCGCGCGTGCTGGATATTGGCTGCGGCTGCGGCGACACGTCGGTGAGCCTGGCGGCGCGCGTCGCGCCGGACGGCGCGGTGGTGGGCGTGGATGTGTCGGCGCCGATGCTGGCGGTGGCGCGCGGACGGACGGCGGATTTGGCGCACCTGACGTTTCTGCAGGCGGATGCGCAGGTAGCGGCGTTCGGGCCACCGTTCGATGCGGCATTTTCGCGCTTTGGGGTGATGTTCTTTGCCGATCCGACGGCCGCGTTCCGGAACATTCGCGCGGCGTTGCGGCCGGGCGGGCGGCTGGGGTTTGTGTGCTGGCGGCAGCCGGCGGAGAATCTGTGGATGACGGCGCCGCTGGGTGCTGCGCTGCGCCATGTCCCCGCACCACCGCCGGACGACCCGGACGCGCCCGGGCCGTTCGCGTTTGCGCGTGCGGACCGCGTGCGGGCCATTCTGGTCGGGGCCGGTTTCGCGCAGGTGCAGATCGAGGCGTGCGATATGGCGATCGGCGGGTTCGATCTCGAAACGGCGCTGCGGCTGGCGCTGCGGGTTGGCCCGCTCAGCCGGCTGCTGCGGGAAGCGGGTGCGCAACCGGAAGCGATTACAGACTCGGTACGGGAAACGCTGCGCGGATACCTGACGCCAAACGGCGTGTTGATGCCGTCGGCAACCTGGATTGTTACGGCAGAAGCCTGACGCAACAGAGCAAAAGTTTTTTGGTTCTTTTTTTCAAAAAAGAACTACTTTCTTGCCGGTAGGCGTAGTGCCAAAGGCGGCACTGCACCCTACACGCTACGTGTTGCGGCGCCGGAGCGGTGGGGCGGATGCGCGCAGCGATGTCCAGCTTCGCTGCGCCGCAGAGCGGCGGATCTCTCTGCGCTCTGCCGCCCTACGCGCTACCGGTTTGGGGATGTAGCGTTATTTTTTCAGGTATTTGTTGAACCAGCCCACCAGGCGCTGGTCGATGTCGGCGACGTGTTTGGGGTCGCGGATGCCGTGGCCTTCGCCGGGGTAGATGACGGCCTCGGTGGTGATGCCGAGCGCGTTCAGCGCGTGCCAGAATTCCTGCGTTTGCGGGGCGGGACATTCGATGTCGTTTTCGCCGACGACTTCCAGCGTGGGGGTGCGCACGTTCTTGATGTAATTGATCGCCGAGGATTTCGCGTAGATCGCCGGGTCGTCGTACACGGAAGCGCCGAAATAGGGGATCATCCAGGCGTCGATACCGTTTTCGCCGTAATAGCTCAGCCAGTCGCTGATGCCGGCGCCGGCGACGGCGGCGCGGAAACGGTGGGTTTGCGTGACGGTCCACATGGTCATGAAGCCGCCATAGCTCCAGCCGGTGAGGCCCAGGCGCTGTTCGTCGAGCGGGGCGGTTTTTTCGGCCGCCGTGATGCCGGCCAGGATGTCGCGTAAATCGCCGTGGCCGAGGTCGCGCACGTTGGCCTGGGCAAAGGCCTCGCCCTGGCCGAAGCTGCCGCGCGGATTGGGCAGGAACAGCGCGTAGCCGGCGTCCAGCATGGCTTTCGCCAGACCGCTGCCGGCGAAGTGCGGCTGCGAAGCGGCGCCGGGGCCGCCATGCACGTCGGTGATGAGCGGCAGCTTGGTGCCGAGCGCCGAGGTGACCGGCAGCAACAGCCAGCCTTGCACGGAAAAGCCCTCATTTTTCCAAACGACGCTGCTGGCGACGGCGGGCGCGGTGAGGCCGAGATTGGCCTGCGTCAAATCGTGCCAGGCGCCAATGTGGCCGACCTCGATTTCGGGCGGCTTGGTGAAGCTCTGGTGAATCGCGGCGGCGGTGCCGGTGGCGCAGGATTGCGAGACCGGATCGTCGCCGGCGGAGACGGATTCCGGGGTGGATGCAAGTATCGCGGGTTTGGCGGCGGGTGATAGCGTAACGAAATTGCGGTCGCCGGCGGCGAGTTCGGAGGCGAGCAGGGTTTTGCCGTCGCAGGACCAGGCCAGCGCGGTGACAGTGGCAGGCAGTTTCGGCGTGAGATCGACCGGTTTGGCGTTTGGCTTGTCGAGCGGGAGCAAGAATGCGTCGCCGCCGGTAGAGCCGAAATCGCTCATGATGCCGCCGATGAAGGACGCGGTGGCGCCGTCCGGCGCGACGCGCGGGTCGGCGAGCTGCTGGCGGGCGTTGGCGGGGCTGTAGATGATTTTTGCGGCGGCGGATTTCGCGTCGAACGCGTAGAGTTTGGCGACCCACCAGTTATTGTCGCCGTCGCCATGGGCGGCGGTGCCGACGAAGCCGGACTCGTCGGGGCGCCAGTCATATTCATAGACAAACAGGTCGGGCGGCGAGGCGAAGGCGAGCGTGCCGTCCGGGTGGATGATGGCGATGCGTTGTTCGTGGATGTCGGCGCCGAGTTCGCCGGCGATCGGCGCGCCGGCCTGGGTGGCGCCGACTTCCTTTTCCGCGCCCTGGATGACGAGGGCGGCGAGCGTGCCGTGCGGGCTGTAGCGCAGGTCCTCTACAGTGCCTTTCACCGCGGCGAGCCGTGTCGGTGCGCCACCACGGGCCGGTGCGGTGTAGACTGCGTAGTCATGGCTGCCGGGACTGCGCAGCGAGAAAACAAGCCGCGCGCTGTCGGGCGCCCAGACCGGGGACGCGGGCGTGCATTGATGGACGGCGCCGCATGGCAGCGGGATTTCGGTGGCGGCGCCGCCTTCGGCGGGGCGGACGAACAGGCGCTGGATGTCGACCGCGCCGGACGGGGTTTCGTCGCCTTCGATGGAGGCGACGTATTTGCCGTCGGGCGAGATGGCGACGTCGAGGAAATGGTGCACGGGGCGTGCGGGGGCGGCGGCGGCAAGCAGCAGTGCGGCCGCGGCGAGCGCGGTCCGTTTGGTGGGCGGCATGGGGAATCCTTGGTCTTGGCGCGGGAGCGTGACCAGAATTCGGCGTGGGGTGCAACCGGGCGCAGAAAAGTAAGAAAGAACTTCCTTTTTGAAAAAAAGAAGCAAAAAACTTTTGCTCCTGCGCTGGCATCACCGGACGTGGACTTGCCTCAGCTTGCGCGGCTGCAAGAGAGCAAAAGTTTTTTGGTTCTTTTTTTCAAAAAAAGGAACACGTCCTTCTTCCCGCGTTGGGTGAGAGGCGGATCTCGCTTCGCTCTTCCGCCCTACTTTGGTGGGGGCGGCGGTCAGGGCGGTTTTGGGGGTGCCGCGCCGAAGGGGCGCATAAGACATACGCCCTACGCGTCAGTGCAGGTTGGGGCAGTCGATGAGGGGGAGGCCGCAGGCGCCGAGCGTGTCTTTGACGATCGAGGTCGCGCGCTGTTCCTCGGGGCCGCCCCAAACTGGTTCGGCAGCGTAGAGGTGCTGGGCGGATGCAGAGTGTTCGGCTTCGTAGACGGGTTGCGCCGCGGCGATGTCATCGCGCCATTGCTGGTCTCTGGTGCGGCCGCGGCGGCCGATGACGGTTATCGTCTCCGAATTGTCGTCGGCGGGCGGGACGTAGCGGTTGGCGGCGGCGCGGATCAGGGAGGTTTTTCCGGGGTCGTCGCCGAGCGTTGCCCAGTTGGTGACGGCGATGGCGGCGGGTTTTTGGGCGGCGTTTTTGGCGGGGGGTTGCCCGGCGTGGGCGCGGCCGAGCGTGAGCAGCGTCAGCGCAAGGGCGGCGTGGGATGCGCGCATATTTCACCCCGGGTGAAAGAGGTGATCAACGTGCTTGGCAGAGGTGCCGGATGTCCAGATAAATTTAGTCAGATCGGTTCGGTATCGAGGGCGTAGCCGGCGGCGCG
>Ga0116228_10000155_pt1 | contig 46004 bp, 35 predicted proteins | sample S1TSphfallax_2_FD_89694 | JGI IMG/M metagenome (GOLD analysis project Ga0116228, IMG submission 89694) | Host-associated microbial communities from peat moss isolated from Minnesota, USA - S1T2_Fc - Sphagnum fallax MG | ecosystem: Host-associated > Plants > Peat moss > Unclassified | place...
ACACAAAAAAAGTGTAGAAAAAAAAACTCCAAAAAAACGCCCTCCTCCCCCCAACCCCCCCCTATTTAACGTAGCCCCCCCCCCCCCCCCCCCCCATTCCACATGCAGATCATAGATCATATGATAGTGGTAGAAAATCAAAGGAAGGATTCACAAAGTGCTGCATGCCTGCCTGCCTGCTTCCGACACATCACCATAAACCAGATTTGAGCAAAACTGTTTCAAGAAGAAAAAAAAGGAAGCTATGCAAGAAGAAAAAGGAGGAAAGAGAGTTGGGGCTGCGGAAGAAGAAGAAGAAACAAAGGAGATAGATTTTGGGCTCCTACCAAGTTCACCAATAATAAGAAGGAAAGTTACTGTTTTCATCAGAATCAACATAATCTCACTGCTATATCCCACAAATTTTGCAAGTGAGTGAAAAGCTTGAGCAAACTGCAAAAGTCATGGCAAAATATGAAGAACAAGAACAAGAACAAGAACAAGAAAACCCAATTAAGAACAACAAGGAAACCAAACCAAGAGCTATTTGTAGTTGTTGCTACTAGGAAGGTAGGGGGGGATGGGGGGGAGCCTGATGGCGCAAGAAGAATAAGAAGAAACATGGATGGAGGAAGGACTTACATGATGTCAACCACATGTTTGTATGTCTTCTTGTTGACAAGGACCTTAGATTCCACATTGTTGGCTTGTTCGGAGAGTGTGTTTTCAATCGAATTGTGAGATGCCAGAAAGCTTGGAGAGCTGTAAGGTTGCAAGATGGTCTCCACACTTGCAATCTTTGCTAATATTGTATGGATTGAGTTTGTCACATTTTGCGCAGCTTCCAAAACTACATCTTCCACATCTGTAGCTTGGCTCTTGAACTTGTGGATGCTTACATATAGAACCACAATGCATCCTCTGCATCACAAAAACAACACAAAACAATCCATCCTCATGCAACAACAAAAACAACCACTTGATGCTTTGTCTTTCAGCAAGCAAACAAGACAGTTGTGGGTGTTGGGTTTGTTGTGTTTGCTGCTGCAAGTATGAAGAGCTGCAAAGAAGAAGAAGAAGAAGCAGAAGATTAAGAACAAGATGACAAGCCCAGCAAGCAACACAGAAAAATGGAAGAGAGAGAGAGAGAGAGAGAGAGAGAGAGAGAGGCATACATGGTGGCAGTAGAAAGGAGGATGACAAGGAGGCGAGGTGCATGAAGCAGAGTCTCAGAGTGACAGGAGGAGGAGCGGTGTGGTTATGCATACATCGAAGAGATTTGAAGCAAACTAGGAGCAACGAGAGCAGACCCAAGAGTGCCCATGCTGCTGCTGCAATTACATATCCATAGATTCCTGCATGAAGATCACAGACTCCAGCACCATCCATGGCCCCAATCTCTTAGCCTCTAAAACAGACACTGAAACTCCAAGAAGGAAAAAAAAAAATCAGATCCTATAATTGCAATTCCCAACATTTTCACAAACTTTCTTGGACCAGTGTACAGGGACTTGCAGCAAGTAGGTTGGGTCTTGTTCACGTACCTCCCAGTAGTGTTTGCTTTTGAAACATAGCTAGCTTTGTACTTCTGGAAGTGGTCCAAAGGATGAATGTGATCGCTTTTGGCATCCAAAGCTCTGAAGTTGTTGCTATTGTTGCTTCTTTGTTGTAGTAGCACCTTCAACTACAGCTACTACTCCTTGAGCTTGAGCTGGAGATGGAAAATGAGATGCTAGAACTAGTACTACTAGAACCAATACTAGTATTGGCAATTGAAACTTGATCAAGCTGTTACTGTTGGGATTTCGCAAGCTTCCATGATGACTCCTGCTGACATTCAATCTGTTGCACAAATGTCATGATGGAGGAATAATATTTAGTATGTAGATCCCCGGCTATGTTTCTAATCATGTCCAAATTATGCTTGATCAATCTTCAATCTTGATCTTCTTGAATGAAGAAGAAGAACAAGTTCACTCAATAAAGGTCAACAGAACTTCTGATCAAATCTCTTCAACCTCAAGAGTAGATTTCACACGTGGTGAACGGGGATCTAAGATTGCTGCCATGTCTAATTCATCATGAAGTCATTAATTAGTTTCAAGAGTATAAATCAGTTACAACAGCTTGCAAGATTGATCAATGGATGATGTAAAAGCTCTAGTCTAGCTTAGAAGCTAGCTCAAGATCAGAGCTTGTTGTAGACATAGCCAATTCAATGCTTCTTTCTCTCTGTGTGTCTCTCTCTATGTGTTTCCGGGGAGATCATGGAAGCAAAGTTCAGAATTCCTTAGCTGGAAAGCTTCAATACTTGAAGTTCAATGCTTCTCTCTCTCTCTCTAGCTAACACCTACCCAGATCATTTACATCAACCCAAAAAACCACTTGAATCCTAAGATCATGGCTAAATTTTTTTCATGATCTCCTAAAACAAAAAAGCAAAAGCAATTCTTCTTCTCAAGTGAGAGAGGCACACAAAAGCTAAACCCCAAACTGGATAAGAAAAAAAGAAAAAGAGGTTTGTGGCAGGCTCCAAGCTTCTTGCAGTAAAATTTAATTCAACAACAACAACAAGGCTTGGATTGTGTAATTCAAGAATACTATGTTGTTAGAATTTTAAACAACATTCTCTTCCTGCAGAAGGTCTGTCTCCTCCTCCTTCTCCTCCTTCTTGACTTCTCCTTTCTTACTGCACATGAGTTGTTCTGTGTACAAGTTTTTGTGTAAGTTGGAATAAATGCTTGGTGTGGAATAGAGTACATTTACATGGCCATCCTGTCACAAGTAATAACAATGACCTTCAGTGCAAAACCCTCAAAGCTGAAGCCAGAAGGTGGCTCATAATTGGTCCAAATGCAGTTCTGGTTTTGGAGATACCTTGTCTCTGCTTGAGCCGTTTAAACTTGCTGCATCTCCAAAGAAATGCAAGGATGAAAAAATTAAAGCCCATAAAATTATAGCCATCTCATAAAATAGTACTCCCAGAATTAGGCCTCTATATTCCATATTGGGAGTGGACTTCGTTTCATCTTTGGACATCCCAAATTGTAAAAATAGTGTAGAGGATGCAAAGCTAACACAATAGCCATTAATCAATAGTTATGTGTACATAATAGTTTTAAGTCCAAAGCTTGTCAAAAATATTCCCTAAATGAAAGCTTAATGTGGAAGGAAACCCATAGGGAGAAACCGAAATTGAACAACCAACTCTTGATACCTCCTGCTACAGTGATCTGTTGTTGGATTCCTGAAACCAGTTTGCCTCAAATTAGTGAAAATATTTTTTGGAAAATAGCAGATTTCTGAATCAACATCCCTGGAAAGATATCGATGCCATTGTACTTGTCGTGTCGAAGAGTCATGAACCTATAGTAAGGCAGTCAAAGATGCAAGGAACTCCCACAAACAGAGTGGGTTTTAGCTCTTTAACATCATCTAGTACCTTCTTAATGTCCAGCATATAGCAAGTTGGTGATGCTCAATCCAAGTATGCTTGTAGAATCTCAAAGCACTTCTGTCTTCTCTGTCTCCATTCCTTGGGCCTGTTGCTCCATCCACACTCTTAGGCATAATATACAGGCACAAAGTCTAAGGACACCAAAAACAACCTCAATTAGCAGGAAGAATGTCCCCCTGTATAATATGGAGTTCTTTTGGGGGAATAACATAGTTTCTTAAGTTACTTTTTCAATTGTTCTGTCATGACACTATGAAATTCCTCTTTCATGAAGATGTGCTGATAAACAAGGGGGCTGAAGTATATAATGGGTTCAAGACATACTCCTTGCCAAAATCCAATTGATCCACCAGAAAAAACCAACATTTCCTCTGTCACTCAGTCAAAGATATCTGCTAATGACAGAAAAGAAGAGTAGACATCTTTTTCATCAATCTGCGCATATACCCAGTGCCAAAATGCCCCTTAACTGGACACAACTTTGCATGTATACTGACTCTCACCTCATAGCTTCTAATCTATATTGAGTTTCTGATCATCAAAACCCCACTTTTTCTGGCATTTGTACCCAGTCAAGAGAGAAGAACAAAAAAAAGAAGATCTACAATATTATAGAGAGCTAAAAGATTTGGAGACAACTTAACACAAAAGAATAAAATTACTGGTCCAAGCATAGAACTAACCACTCCATTCAGAGACTTGAGGTACTGGGCAAGACCAGCAATGGTTCATAAAATGCTGCTATGGGTCAGCAATACTTCCTTAGACTCCCTTGTGGTGCTACTTGTGTACATAATTATAGAGAGGTCATTACTAGTTGGTGGCGGTAACTCCACAGGATTACACGCACCCTGAACAACAGAAAGATCTTAAAAGACCCCACCACTAGTGTGTCCCGCTTGGACACGAAAATACTAATGAAGAAGCAATTGTGTTTTTCTGCTGCTGCAAGATTCATGGGGGAGCTTGCGAATACAAATTTATGTCGCATATGCCCATATTCAAAGACACTCAGAGATTCAGACTTTTTATTACAAGGATTTGCAAGTTCTTAGTAGGAAATGCTGACCAACTCCATGAATTCTTGCCATGAGTACAATCCCACATTCCTTAGTGGCAGCTTTCTGCTCAGTTGTGAAAGTTCCAAAGTTCACCAATGCTGCGCCCACTCAAAGTTCTTGCATCAGGATCCGTAGAAGTGCATCCTCTAGAACCCCACCGCAGCTTCTGGACCCTGCACTGCTGCAGGAGGGGTAGTTGCAAACTGCTCGGGTATGCAGTGCACCGCGGGGTGCACTGATGCCTGCGTGCACAGCACAGAGAAAGCTTTAGTTAGGAGTCTTGGTGCCAAAGAACATTTCGGGAAGAATCGCGTGTGCAAAAGAAGGCTCGCGCACATGAAGGCGTACGCCTTCGTTTTCGCCAAGACCCACGATGCAAATCACTGGCGTAAGTTCTTTTCGCTGGCGAACCGTGAAAGCGAAAATTTCTACCTTGCCGTTCACCTGCGGAGCTCGTTCGCCACTCCTACGATTCCTCCGCCTTGCCCGAAATCCTCCCCTCCGCCCTTCAAATCTTTCCTTGCCCTCTCGCCCCCCCCTTTTTTTTTCCTGTTTTACCTCACTTATTAAAAAAATCAAAAAAATAACGCTTTAACTAATTTTTAAAAGTGGCACTTAGACTTTTAATCTCAAATTAACTTCTTAATCATCCACTAAGTTTTTAACTCTCAATTAATTTCATATTCCTTGTTTTCATAAAATTTCATTGACAAAAAGTTCCAATAAGCTGCTATTTTATAAGGGTAAGTTATAATCCTAGTAGACAAGAAAAAACTAAACGACAAAGGTCAAAAAATGAAAGCAAGGATTGAAAAAAAATTGAATGTTCAATGATTTTAACAAGCTTTTTTCTTTTCAATTTGGTGGTTTAAAAGCTTTAGGTAGTGAAGTTTTCTAAATTTTTCGATATTTTTTCAGATTAACAGTAAAAGAAGCAATTCTCCCAATTTTGTTTTTTGAGTTAATTTTATTCAGACAAAGATTTCCAATATTTTCCAAATATTTTTGTAGCTATAGTGCAAATATTCTCCTATTGATTAATTTTCAACATTTCACTATGAAAATAAAGTATTCTCAAAATATTTCAAATACTTCTTGTTGCTTGGCAATTTTGACAAAAATTAATTATTTCAATGAAATAATATATACCACCATGAAACCTTAACTTTTGAAATCATATAATATTTTTTAAACCCGAAATTTTTTTGCATCTGGTTGGGCATTTGTTGGGAGAAAACTTGGGTAGGCGGAGGGCAGCAGGCCAGGGTTCGCTGCTGGCTACACATGTGTGCAACACAAACTATTGCCACTCATCTGCTGGCATCAGAAACGCATCTTTAAAAAAATTTGGTGGTTTAAAAGCTTTCATGGTCACCACCACCATGGTTCATGTGTGTGGTACAAGAGAATGGTCATGCACAAGCGAGATAAAATGCAAGACAAAATTTCTGTAAGAAGATGAGGATTGAGGTTTCTACCTTAGGGTTTTAAGATTACACATCCTTGTATCTCGACTGTTCCAGGATGGGGGATTAGGGATTCTTAAATTAAATGTCTTTTCATATTAAAAAAATTTAGGCCGCACAATATACATGGCTTGAAGCCATAGACTCTGGACAAATCTAGAGAACAACAAAAGACCCACAATCCTTTTATAGATCATTTATGTTGACTCGTTTGATTGTGATTTAACCTTATTATCTTTTGATATATTAAGTGTTCATTGGTAAGCATGTTTTTCCTAGTCAAGGATGAATCAAACACTTTGATTCTTGCATTCTAAGATTGTATTTGACCCATGAATTTTTTAATAAAAATTCCAATATGTGGAAATTTTCCTCCATTTTAAATTTAAAAAAATGTATACCCATTTTTTACCCCAAAAAGCGGTATATGATGAAGGACTATCCGGACCCTACCTATCTACCAAAAGAATTTTTGTATACCCAAACCCTAACCTGGGAGAAAATTTGAGTGCTAATATAAACTTACCCAATAAGAAAATAAATTGAAAAATATTATATACCCTTATCCAATGATATATCCAAAACAATATACCTACACAACACTGGAACATACCATGCAGCTGGGTTACAGCTCAAGGCCTGATTAAGGACACCATGATCTACCTTTCGCCTAATGGATTCTCTGGTCCCAAACGGACGTAAAATTGTAAACAGTAAAACAGTAAACAGTAAACAGAGTAAGGACACCCCTATTCACCAACTGTTCACTAGCTAGAAGCACACCTTTGTTCCTAACATCATATTTGCATTCCAACCGCCATCAAAACACTGTGACAATTTTTCAAACATGAGCATCTGGCAAAAAATTATTGAAAGATCAACTGTCATCCACAATTCTCCACTAGCCAGCCATACACTGTGCTTCTCCTCTCCCTAGGAAAACAGCGCTCCTAGGTTTTGCACGCCCAATCTCCTCAGGTCCCAACCAACAGCTATTTCCTCCAGAAGATTCTAGACTTTCAAATCTCATCATTAAAACACCAAGCAGATTATCAAAGTGCATTGAGCTGTCTATCTGCCACCACGCTAAAAAAATCACATCGTATGTTCATTGCTACCTCTGGCACCCACACATGAAAATCAAAACAAATATGCTCATGACCAGACAGGATCAGTAGCACAAAATTGAAAAACCAAAAACCTGACACCATTTGGTGTCAAAGGACCATTGTCAAGAACAAGTGCTATCTCAGGGAGTGAAAAACAAAAAAGGAATTTGATCTCAATCTAAGAAGAAATTGTATGTCATCTTGATTCAAGCTCACAAGTATACATGGAAAACTAGTTTTTCTCCATACCTCCATCATCAATTCAGTGACCTCACAGGAACTTACTTGTGCATCATAGGCTTATGGCCGTTGCTGCTGCTGCTGCTCCATCTTCCTCTTGCCTACCATGCCCTTCTTGCTCAGAAGGAATGATCATAGGAATGAATGATCACAATGACAAAGTTCTGATGAAATATTGTCATAGATGGCATCTCATAACTTACCTCAAGATGGGTAAGTTTTTGTGCTTCTATGTTTCAAATATTTTCAACTTTTGAATAAAATTTTGTTTGAAAATATACAGTTTCATACCTTATGGCCTTGTTTTAAATTATCATATTCTCTAGTTGAATTTAGGGTTGTTTTTGTTTTTGCTATAGTTTGTTCTAGTTGGGAATTCTGCAGTTGTGATATTTTTTGTGCCCATAACATGTTTTTCTAAAAGCCCGTGTTCCACTATTAATCAAACTGCATTCATCAAATTTCCAATGAAGCAAAACTATAGATAGAAAATCTTTATATTTTCATTTACAAAAAAGTATATTGAAACAAACACAAAAAATTTGCACCCTTCTTCAAAGTCTTCTCAAATAATTTCCAATTTGACCCTATGATGTTGGATGACAATTTAATATTTGTTGGATTTTGTTGAACTCCATCCTCAAGAATGTATACGTATATACCTTTGATGGTATGAATTTGTGGTTATTTCTAGTTTCCCAACACAACATTGTACAATATGTAAGGTTAAGAAATTTAAGTGCTTGTAAATTAGCCACCAAAGTAGGGAAGATACTTAACCTTAAACCATGCAAACTTGAATTAAGCTTTTCCAAACTCCATAGGTGAATCTAGTACAATTTCTCTCATTGTATAAACACCAAAATCATGAGATTGTCAAGCATTTCTAGAAAGAGATAGTTATACTTGCACCGAAAACAAGTTGTGCTACAAGCAATTTAAAGACCTTCTAAGGTCTCCAAGGAAACTTTTCACAAATAATTAAGTTTTTGAAGTCATTATGGGGCTTTGTAAAGAACAATGATGTGAATTCTGACATTGGCAAATAGAATTCAGGATAACACCTAGTCATGGCCAAGAGATCCACCCTTTGATGAAGAATTATGTAATTTATTTTTATCACTATTGGTTTTGTTTAACTTGTGGTTAGTTTGCAAACCAACACATCAATATGTGACCAAATGTGACAGCCCACTCACTTCAAAAAGCCTAGGAAGTAGAACTAGGACTCCAATCGTAACCTTAAATTTGGTTCACAATTTAAGCCAAAATTTTCTGTGATCTGCACTTTGGATAGAACCAACAGCCCCTAATTCACACAATGCCCTGAAGTCAAATGGATTTCAGGTTTCTATGTTAACAACTAGAAACTAACAATTCTTACAAGCCCTATATGAAAATTGCAGACCAGGAATGAATCTGGGCACTTGTTGAAACTCCCTTGAGCATAGAGCAACCCTAAATCTGTTGTCAATGTGGCTGCTCCTGCCTCCACCCCTAAGATTCCAAAGACCATTCATTCCACATGATAGAAAAGACAGAGTTCTGCATTCCATGCCTAATGGCATTGGTAATCTATTTTGAGCATGGGGCTGCCACAGGAAAGTTTGGCATAAATGTGACAAATCCATTTGCAAGACACCTTCATGTATCTCTGTCATGGTCTTGGATTTCCAAGTAGTTGCAGCATATGATAATTTCTGTAGCCCTGCTCATCTGATTCCAACCCAACAATTCCAGGAATAACCCCCTGGGTCTACCATTACTCCAGGGTTCCTTAGTTCTTGCACATTCCTGTGTTCTACTGCCTCACCTTGTAGTTGCCCTCTTTCTGTCTCCTGTTATGAGTTCCCTCTTTACATCTCTTTCAGCCACCAACACTGAAGCATAGTTACACAAATATTTTACTCATTAGCAACAGGTTCACCCTGCTATGGCCAGCCACATTCATGTATTGATTTCTCTTCCATCCAACAGCATACCACCTCGATCTGAGGTGCCCAAGTTCCCCCTATAGTGGCTCTTCACAACTTTGCCCTCCTCATGATATGCAATCACATTATAGAAAGACTATCAGCATTGCACAAACCCACACAAAACATAGGAAGAAAGCATAGGCTTTGAACAAGACGAATATCAGAGAACATATCCCAGAGAAATCACCAATCAACCCAGATCAACGAAGATGGTGCTGCTGCTTTCATACACAATTAGTCCCAGTTCCTCCCTAAAGTCAACAGAAACTGCACTAAAGACCTGATCAATTTGAAACTAAGCTATCACTGTGGTGACTACAACATGAAGACTAGTCAGTAGGTGAATTATTACTACTATAAACATCTACATGTTGACTAGGGGAATCTGGCCCATACAAAATTGTAGACTTAATCTCCAATCTGTCCTTAATGTACTAGAACATAAGACAGGAACATTGACTCCTGTTAACCATGTCTTGACTCTTGACACTAACCTGTTGAGATGGGTAGACAACATTTACCCTAAAAACCTAATTGCTCACTGCGATCTATATGCTAGCTGTAAATACACCCTAAGCTGTGCCAAACCTGTTATGAGATTAAATGTGCAAATACATTTTCGACACTGCCATCATACTGGACAAGGAGCTGTACAGCATCTCCTCTTGATAAAGCTAGAAACTCCTGCAGATGGAGAAACCAGTTCATCATACATTGCCTCAAATTATAGTCAACAAAAAATTAGCAACAGAACATATGGAGATGTGCAAGCTCATGTATACAGATAATATTGAATGCTATAATTAATCCCAGGGCAACTCATTGTGACTGGTATGAGGCAAGGAGAAACATCTGCTTACATACCATAAGAATCAGAATGGAAGTCTCCTCAAATAGTGGAACGTCACTGGGCACAACTACTGATTGGCTGCCACTTGTCAAGCATGATGAATCCCCACCAGTGACTGGTTTTGGGACCACAACAGAGGTCAACATTGTTCTGCTTATCAACTCTGTTTCCTTAAGCCTCGATATACAAAGGAGGTCGGCAAAAGGGTCTGGGCAAAATTGGAGCTTGAACCAGTGTGTGTGTGAAAGCAAAGTGGTTCTCATAATTGCAATCAGTTGAGGCTCCACAATTCCAAGGCTTTCTGCTAATGCCACCTATAAAAATGCCACAGGGAACTGAACCCAAGAACTTGCTTTCCAGATTTGGGTTTTGAATTCAAGGTTCTAAGCATACGAAGGTACCAAGGAAGAGAATGACAAATCAAGTGCTTCATGACCTGGTAATAACTAAGATACATTGCTGATTCTGCTCTTATCTTAAAATGAAACTTGAATTGAAAACATCCTCTTGTACAAACAACGAGGAAGATGCAGATGAGAGCCTTGGAAGAGAGTCTACACCTAAAGTTTTAGCTTTTACATAAATCCCCAACACTAACATTTTAATCAAAGGACATGATTCTAATAACAAGAAGCATTTTTGGGTTACAGGTGTTGTGGGTAGAAATACTACATGAAGAGCAGCAGCTTGCACACCTGCTGGTGTGAGCTGCAAAGAAGGTTCTCCTTTTGGATGTGCCAAGGCAAGAAGAGTCTCTTTCAAAGGCTGAAGCAAGTCTGGAAACTTGGCAGCAAGAGGACCAAGATCAACCCGTGCAATATTCAGTGCTCTACAATAATTCCTGTCTTCAACAAATTTAAGGAACTCCACCTGTATATTTCACCATATAACTCAAAGACAGTCAGAATGAACTCCTAATTCTGGCAGAATTATTTTCAACTGGAAAGCAACCCCAAACCCTGAGGCATTCTACAAACCAACAGCTAGGTTGCGCTTGGAGTCCACTATCTTCTAGTGATGTAAACTCACTCTAGAATACAATCCAAACTGCTGTGTAACTGACCACTACATTTGAATACCCTTGAAATCAGTGAGGAAATGCATTGTTACCACCTACCTGTTTCAATCGAAAGAGGTGCTGTGGACTATGTTCAAAGAAACGAGGGTGTAAACGATTAACTTCATCTATAACTTCCTCTATTCTGCCTTCATCTGCTAAGTGCCAGACTTCAAGCACTTTCCCATACTTTGCAAAAACCAGATCTTCAGGTCCCTGGAGAAGTAGCAGCACCCAAATGAGTCTCTGAAAGTGCAACCAAGCCAAACATGATTTTCAAGATGTGCACAACAAATCTCAATTCACATGTCAAAAGCAGGCCCTGCTGTGATAAATCAACTTGAACACCTTGACAGTTTAAAGAGGCTTGAAGCATACTTAAGTTCCATCAAATGTTAGACAAAATGTGTTATGAGATGCTTCTAGAAAAGAAAACTTATACAGCCCAGACTGCAAAACATTTAAGATGTAAAGGAAGTTTCCATTCCCATCTTACAAGACATGTATTAACGTTGGCTAGTTGTATGTATGCAGCAGCAATGTCATCCTAGTATCACCAAATGCACAACTGCAGCATACAGATTATTGACTAGACATACAAGTAATTTCAAGAGTTAACTCCCAAAAAACAACAACACAGTTAAATTGAGCATTTTGTAAGTCTTTCGGTTCTCACCATTGTGTCAATACGTGTTGCAGATCTTTCTCTGTCACTAGGTACAGTTGCTGTTGAATTCTCATGAGCTTCAGTGTCTGGCTGTGGCCTCCCATGCTGCCACTTATGGGTCCAGTTATCTTTCAGAACATTATTGATCTCATATGGACAAGATGAGCCACTTGTACTACACACAACGAAGTTGCATGTATCTGCACTTCTTTTTATGTTGCCACCATGAAAGATGCTCTCTTGATCAACTGTGGAGATATATACGTCACAATTGTAAGGTTTTAACTTCAGATTTAACCCAAAAATACTAGTGCTATATAACAGGGTCAGAGAATTGCAACTAGTAGGTTTTGGGGTCCAAATCCATGCTCAATTTCAGGTTGAAGAACAAAGGTTACTGCTAAACTGATGCATCCAAGACTAGACTGCACAAGTGCACTAGGATAAGAACCATGTACCTGATCTTGAGTCTGGTAAAAAAAATCCTAATTTCTTAGTTAACAGATAAATTAATGGATCCAGGAATAAGCACAAGCAATAGGCTAAAGACAAGAATGCCTGGGTTGAAGGGTCAAACAATCAGTCAAATCAACACCTTCAGAAAAACTTGTACCCACAGTTTAGTCTGGCTTTTTGACTCCTCTCACAAGAATCCATTGAATCTGGAAAATGTTCACCTGAATTCTAAACCCTTTTCTGGCTCGTCCACTTTTTTTGCATAGGTCAAAAAAATTTGCAAAACACCATGGATCTTACCCTCAGTTGCATTTGCCTCTGGCTCTTCCATACAAACATCACTCACTTCTACATTCTCAGTTTGAGATGAACTCGCTTCTTGACTCAAACTCTGAGTTCTCAATGCTTCATCATGTAGCTTTCCCATTCCAATCACACCATGTGGATGTCCATGTGAGGACTTGGAACTAATGAAAATGTTCCCTGCCATATTTTGATCTAGAGCTTGCTGTACACTTGGGGATGACAGGCTTTGGGTTCCCATTGCAACACTTAATGAGCTATTTCCATTAGCTCTTCCTTGAAATCCACTTCCAATAAGCCCTCGGTATATGCAATATTCCTTCACAAGTTCATTGATCATGCTAAAGTTCACCCTCAACCGGCTCAGCTCATTCTGGAAGGCACAAAAACAGCGATAAAATCACAGGTCGGGATGATGTTATAATTCCTCTTAAGTTCATTATATAAAGCAGTCTGAACAAGAACAGAAAGCTCATGCACAGATTGCAATGCTAATTTTGTAACACTGTAAATGAACCCTCAAGTGAACCAAGGTCATCACTGCTTTGTATAATCTGTAGAAACTAAACTTTAGGGAATGTTGGAAATTGACAGGAATAATCAAACACAAGTTGCAAGGTCACCTAGTTGATAGAGCAACGACTGTAAAATTATTTTCAACATCGCTGCTTAGATGATTTGAAAGCATTAAACCAGCTTAGTCGCACAGTGTACAAACCTTGAAAGCAGCAAAGAGATCACCATTAGTAAACCGAAGGCTGTTAAGGGCACCTTGCCGGGACAACCCTGCTGCCTGTGCTAGTGCTTGCACATCACTCTGCCCACCATTCCATCACCACCAAAATACTCATTAAAACTTGCATCCATCAATTCACAGCATGACACCTTGCTCAAAGTTGACAGGCTCTGAAGGCAACCTTTCTCTTCTACTTACAAAGTTGCATTTGGTTATAAGGCCAAAAGCCAATGTGCAGATGAATATGCAGTTGGCAGCCATAATCCCTGCAATTTATTAAATAATACATGTTTAAAAGTCTACTTTAATTTCCAAGGCATGTGACAAGTGACTTCAAATTGCTCAGATGTACATGCAAGCCAGGTCCTAGCTGGTCCAACTTGGTAATCAATTCATATACTCTTGACACTCTAATGTAGGAAGCTCAGGTACCTCATTGAAACTTGGAGCCTCTAGAAGGCCCTCATGAGGCATTGCAGGCGGATCCCTATCGTTCAAAACAACTTTAGCTGTGACATCAACTATTGATGATGGCACCCCTTGTTGCAAGCAATAACCATTGTGAATGCTGCACAGTTCCAAACCAACTATGTGCAAGTTCATTAGTTACTGGAATATAATGCTTGACTCATAAATAAATGAGATATTTAGTACTCCCTACCTTCTCCCTTTAGTTTAGAACAAAAAGAACCTGGTAAAAAACAGAAAACCATTTGTCAATAAAGTGGGAACAGGAGAGCATGGGATCAAGTTGCCTGATCAAGTAGCGAAGAGTGAGTGATAATAGAGGATCATAAACCCGCAGCTGAGCCTTGAGAGTTGATGTGATGGTAGCGGCAAGCTCAAATCTCCTTGCTTCTGACCACTACTACACACCATCCCCCTGGGCATCAGTTCTTTACTCAGCTAGAAACACAATAGCCAAAAGAAATCAACAAAATCCTAATGTATCACTCATGCACCAATTCACTCTAATAATTTAGAAATTTGTGATCATATTCCACAAGGTTTTCTTTTCAAATTTTGATGGTCTGCATGGCTACCTCTGAACCACACATGATGACCAACATATATATATACACAAACATTTACTCCTGAATTCATATAAATACATATGCTGATATCTACAAGAATTCAAGGGGAAACTCCACAACTTTGTGACTCAAAAGTGTTGTTTGGCTAGCACAGAAGACACATAATGACAAATAACTCTCATGAGAATTGAGAAATCTCCATACTCACATTAAGAAAGCCATAACAAAGATAAAACTTGAAGTTAGTGAAAGACTTCCAAATGAGGACTAAAGAACAGGGAAGAAGAAAAAACACAGAAGGTAGAACAAAAACAAAGAACAACAAAACTAGCAGTATGAATGAAACTGACAGTCACCCACTTGTTCAGGAACATCAACAGTAACACGTATGACACCAACTTATCTCTCACAACTTACCCACTGACTTCATCTGCTCCCTACAGTGGGTATAGGCCAGTGTAAACACAAGCCTGCATACTCAGTTTCTGTTGCAAGTCCAGAAGCAATGGGAAGACCCCACCATGATACTGGCTAGCAATTAACACCATAGAAGGGAAAAACAGATAGAAAAAAACGGACAAGTAAAATGCACCCACAATAGGAAGAAAGAAACAGAAAAAAACAGACAACAGGGAAAAGACAAACAAGGAACATAATGACAAACTCTACATTTAGGTCCTAATCACAGTATGATGGCACTGCCCCGTGGCCAACTTGAGTTTTCCTTTTGTAGACAATATAGAAATAAGGGAATAAGGAAACCTCTTCAGACACTGGGGAAGTTGAGTCATCCTTGTCATACATGAGCGCCAATAGAACACCCTTGAACTCCTCATATGCTTCCTAGACCATACACCTTTTGTCAAATTTCATCCTGTGACCACAAAGTGCTGGACACACGGTACAACAGGTACTCATGTAACCGTTAGACTCCAAGTTTTTTGAAGTTTTGTGAGGTTATATCAATTGTTCCTACTGTTCCAGGCAGCTTTGAATCAAATTCACCACTTCCACTTTTGCCCTTGATCTCCTCAACTTACTGCAAAATTGAAACAACTTTCTCCTGTTTAAGGCCCAAGCTTGCCCACTATACTGTGTATATGCAAAACTTGAATTGATGCAAAAGATTGACCTCCAAACAAAAGTGACCATAACTGGTCATACTGTGTGTGCAAACTCTACAGCAAGTTAAACACAGCTGTAAAGTTCTTTCTCTCCCTAGAGAAGAATAGTGAATGACATTGCTAATCTACCCAGGAACAAGTCACAGGATGATTCAGTTGACCATTTTCCTCAATATCTAAGTTATGGCCTTAGAAGCTCAATAGGAACTCAACTTCTTCGCATTATTAGAAAAAGAGATAAAAGAATTGAGGGCACACACAGGATAGGCATTCAGAGCACTTGGACAGAGGCGTGTGCGAGCACATTTAAGTGCTTCAGCAAAACAGTCCTTGTCACCATCCCTCAACAATTCAATAAAATTCTGTTTGATTCCTCGCAAAAGGTGCCACATACACATTATTCCCATGTCAGCTTGCTTCCAGACAAACAGTTCATCCTATATTTAACAGAAATAATGCACCAAGTTAGGCCCATTCTGCACAAAGCTTTCAGGATAAAACTCATGTTGACAGTCATTTCAACCATACACTGATGATTTGTCCACATGAGCTAGTGTCTTGGCACATGGAAGATAGTACAGTGGGCAGCACTGAATACTAGGCCAATAGCACAAGACAAAGATGTCTGAACTGACCTGCTTGTGCAACTGGAAAAGGAGGTGCTGATCCTCCAGGACTACAGGGGCATGCTCCTGCATGAGATTGAAAGCTTCCATGATACGACCAGACTGCATCAGTGTTTGAATGAGGTGAATTGCCATACGCACATTCACATTGCTGGATGCAGATGATATTGTTGATGCATCACAGTTCTCCACTAGAAACTCAGTCTCCACATAGTCCAAAACCAGTGCATCCAGGGCACCCAAGTTCACAGGCTGAGCTTCCATGACACTGTCCCTGCATAAATGAAATTTTTGTTTGAACACAAGAAGGAAAAGACACAAGAACGGTAATTCTCAATGCATTTGAGTTTTTGCAAATATGTGAAGCAAAAGACTAAAATCAACAACCCTATTCAAGGGGTGGAAAAATAGAAGGGTAAAGAGCAACAACCTTTTCCGAGCCCCAATTAGTGCTGGGTCTTTCCCCATACCCTTATTTCACAAATCTTCCTATCCCTCTACATTTGCAATCTGATTTCTGCTTATGATCCAAGAAAGCTGGCCAAAAAGAGACATAGCAATAGGAAAAAGATCACATGCAACCATGATACACACCTGTTTTGACAGCAATTTTGTTGACTCCAGCAAGAACAATCAAAGACTTTTTAAGTGTTACTACAAGGCAATTCCATTATCAGGTTTCGCTCGGGGCCTTCCAGCTCTTTTACAGACCTCTAGCGCCTTAGATGAGTGAAAGGCGGAATTCGGGTCTCCACCTGAGCTGCAACTCAACAAAGATTCACCGTTACGCCAACAGCTGCGAAGAAATAGGACCAGAAAACTCGGAAGGCCATAGAAAAATTCTACTAATTTACGCTACGCAAGTGCTGGTAGCAAATTGGATAGTCCACAGTCGCACCAATATTGCTTCTCCTCTTCAACTCACCCTAAACCCCATGACCTTTCAAAGACCAGAAGATGCATCCTCAATTCAAGATCCTTCCGCTCGTTTTGCTGTACTACTGTGCGAAAACGGCGAGGGAACCGATCACTGGGATCCAAAAATGAGCCAAAAACAATTTGCAAACTTTTCTCCAAACAAACAAAGAACTCGCAGAACCCTAATCAGCAGCGCAAAAAAAAAGAAAAATAACTTTGTGGAGAAAAAAGCTCCGACACGACCCAAAGCGGTTGGGTCATTCTGCAAAAAGAAAACGGCTAACCCTAATAAGCTTTTCCCTTGCAATCACGAGAGATACGGAGAGAGGGAGGGAGGGAGAGTGAGTGTCAGTGGGAGGGTGTGGACAGAAAGAACCCATCAGACAGAAACTCGTGAGGAGAAAAATCAAAGAAACTCCAGGGACACGCCATCACAAAAAAGCTTCAAGGACGACCAAGGAGAAACAAGAAAACAACACAACCAGTAGCACAAGTTGAAGGCAGACTTTCGAGGCCACGGTGCAGACGTATTTTTTAAGCAACAAAGAAGAAATGTGCAAATGTGTGACAGTAACAAAACAAAGATGTGGGCATACACTGTACAGGCATGCAAATCAATTCTTGCTGCCCTTGATAACCTCACATGGCAGCATCTGTGACCTCGATCTTCTTCTCTTCAAAGTTCAACTCCAAGTAGAAAGCTTGCGAAACAGTATCCATGTTACTGCAAGAAGATTATATACAAGAGAAAGGAGACAGCAACACCAATTCTCATCACTTCGTCAAACTTGTCATCCAAACTCTGGTAAACTAGGTGCTTTGGGGCCAGGCAGTCCTTGGGGGGAAAGAACCCATCAGACGGGCAAACACTAAACAAGACCAACAAGGCGTCAAGTGACACGCGGGCCCTGCCAATAGAAAGATTCAAAATAATGGAAAAGGAAATTGATATTTTTGGAAACGTTTTGATGACAAACAATTCAATAATGGATGGGAAATTTTCAGTAATGGATGCCAATAGAAAATAGGTGATTTATGAAAAGCTTTCATGAAAAGAAAAAGAAAAAATTAATGATTTAAAAAATCTCTATGAAAAATAAATTAAATATAATAATAATAAGTGTAATGTGTAAATTTTTTTTTATGATTTGGTGTTATAATGAACAAAAAATATTACTAAAATAAGATGATTTAAACATTTTGAATGTGATTATCGGATGTTAAGTGGTGATGAATAATGGTTTATTAAATCATATTTATTTTGCAATAGTTTTTTTCGTTTTTAATTTTTTTCATGTGTTGATATATGTTGACAATACATACACATTTATATTTATATGATTGAAGTATTAGAAGTCATAAAGATTTTGTTCAAAGAGTTAGAAGTTTTTGTAATTTTACTCAGATTGGAATCTATTTTTTGTTCAAAGTTTGTTCATTAATGGATGGTATAATAAATTGAGAAATATGGTTAGGTTATTTGAATGCAAAGTAAAAGGGTTATAATTTGTCCAATAAGCTTGTGTTGATCTAATATAACATTGTTGTGTTTGTGCATTAATTCATATATGGTCAATTTGTATATTATTAGGTGTTGTGTTTTTTATAAATGTAATATGAAATTTATGGGTATTCATGGGTATTCATGTTTTTTTTTTAAATGTTGTTGATTCAATTGTATTTATCAACATGTTTATGTTAAAATCTCCAATTATTATGGTTGGACAGTTTGTAAGAATTTTTATGATTATGTTTTATAAAATAGAAATGAAAAAATTTGCATTCATTTGGCATGGTTTCTAAATTGCAATTATGTATAAAGCTTGCTATCCGTTTTCATTGAAAAAAACAATGAAAAATTTAGAGCTTGAATTTGTTTTTGAGAATGTATGTGATAACAACATATTTGTATCATAGAATATCATTGTGACATGGTAGTTGTAGCATGAAATAATTTTTAATTTATTTAAAATAATGTTATAAATTTCTTGATATGTTTGAATATTTTGTATTTTTTTCATTTAAACAAAGAATATGTGATACAAATAAATTTAGATTATTAAGAATTTTTTTAATGTAATTTATAAAAACAAATATTTAGAGTTTGTATTATAATAAATTATTTACAATAGAATTTTTAAAAAGCAATTTTTTTAAACAATGCATTTTTTCTTATACTAAAGTATCTACTTGGAAATTTTTGTTTGACAATGGAAAAAGTAAGTATCATTTTTGTTTAAAATAGATTCGAAACAATGTAGTATATGTTAAACAATGTTTTGTAACAACATTCAGGTAAAATGCAAGACAATCGAAAATCAAACCTTGTGCTTGATGAATAATGTACGTTGTTTCATAATTTTGTGCAATTCCTAACATTTTACATTTTCATGCCAATATTTTGTTGTTAAAATGTTAAATCTAATATTTTTGGATGAAAAAATCCATGAATTTCAAACTGGAGGTACTTGAAAAACATCACATGTCATTATTACATCAAGACCACCCATAAATTGGTAATGAATTTATTTTATTATTCACAATCTACAATCAATAAATGATAATATTTTGTTGCCAAATAATGAAATCTCATCTACGATTAATAAATGTAATTTATCACAATTTTTTATTAAACCATTACATTTTTCATCACTAAATGCTTTGAATTCATGGAATTTTTTTAAAGGAATTGCAAGTGTTGAATGAATGGGCATACGATTCGTGTTAAATGCAACTTTTCCAATGTATGCTAATTTCATGACTTTTGGCTTTAAAAGGTCAACATTTGGAATGTCTTTTATATAATATCTTAACATGTTTTGTATGATACACAATAATGTAAAAGTTTTTCATATTTCTACACCTCGTGTTATGAAAATGTGTAAAGGTTTTGAAGGATATTTATTTTTAATATATAATATCATTTATAATGAGTTGTTGTTCATCATTAAGTTTTTTCATATTTGTTGTGAATTCTTCATATGGAATTCATTCATCCACTTGTTAAAAGAAATATCATGAATTTGTGTTTTGTTTTTTTATTTTCCTTTCTAATGTCAATGAATATTTATATGTTAAATCGTATAGTTCAACTTCTTTGGTATTTGTAAACACGTTTAATTTCAAGTTACTTGCATTAAGGTCTATTTCATTACTAATAATATTCCCTTCCATTTATTTCATGTTTTTTGGTGAATTCTTATACTTGTGATTGTAAATTATTCCATTCATCACCATAGTAATTTAAGATATTGAATTTTTTTTTTCTCTCTTTTTTTCAACGTCATTTTAAAAAATAGAAATAAACATCTTTCCATGAAAAATGTTGACCTTTTAAACTATTTATAATCCATGAAAAGGCATAAATGAAAACAATAATTTTTTGAATATTTATGAAGATTAAATGAAACCCAACATATAAAATTATTATGTTTAAGTTTTTTTATGATTTAATATCAAAATTAGCAACAAATTTTGCTTTAAAAATGGTTTAATGATTCATTTCATGTTTTATATTTTTCAATTAATGATTTACAATGGATGTCTATTGAATTGGGAGATAATTTGTTTAATTTTTTTGTGGTAATAAAACAAATTCTCTATTATTTTCTTCGCAAGTATTTATAAATTGGAATGATCTTGTTGAAAATATTATGGGATGGATAAAATATATATACTACTTGTTCAATTGACATTTGTTTTGCATTTTAAATGCATTTCTTAGTTTTTAAATTCGTTTATATGTTTTAATTTTTTCACATTTACATTTGTCCAATATGATTTGCAATTTTCATGTCATAGATTTATTTATTTTTGTTAGATAAGAAATGCAACAAGCTACTATTACGTATGGATCTAAAATGAACTATGCATTTGTATTTGCTTCCTACAAAGGTCTTGCATATATAGTAAAAACATTTGTTCATATATCATTTGGTTTACATTTCAAAAATAATGTTGGTTTGCATATTGTACATTTTAAAACAAGTAAATAAACATGTTGGTTTAAATGTAAATTTGATAAAAATTGATTAAATGAAATTTCTAGACCTAATCTCATATCAATAAGTTTTTGAAATTTTGAAAAGTTATTTCATGAATATTTGAGTTATTATCCTTTTCATTTAAAGGTGATTATATTTTTATACATTTCATTAGTGGTTTTGGATATTGGAATCAACAAATTGATTTTAATTTTTTTTAACATGTTTGTTTGTGTTGAAGTATTTGACTATTATGAATGTTTGTTTTGAAAATATTTCAATTTGTTATTAAATATTTATCAACAAAATTTTCAATTTCTTTGTTTGTAGAAATTCCAAATCTATGAACATTTTTAGACCATAACAATCCATAATCATGGGCTAAACTTGTGGATTGAAATTTTATCATAAGAAATAACCATTTATTTCACCAAAAACAATAATATTACTTTTAAAAGATTTTTGAAAGCTATTCATCCTATGTTTGTAAAAACGCACATAAGTGATAGGGTCATTTTTAAGAAGATTTTTTATGTTTGGAAAATCTTTATTTTTTGTATTCAGATTTTAACATGTTCAATATGCAAATCTTGTAATTTTTTATAAGATTATGTCAATTAAATACACATGTTGTAAATGTTTTTAAAAAAGACGGAGGTCCAAGTTGTCTAATCATTGCAAAAACATCTTTTCAAAACCAATCTAAATAATCTAAAGATGTTCTAATATCACTTTATTTTTTATAGCCTAAATCAAAATTTGGTATTTGGTTTAAATTTACATTATTTGAAAGATCATTAGTTGTGAGGATTCAACCACATAATTTTACATTTCGTACATGAATCCACCCATAAGACAATAAAAATGTATTAAAATTTTGATTCCAAGTGGTCGAAAACTTTCTCCTATAGGAATTGTTAAGGTTTTTAAATCACCATCAATAATTTGTTTAGGATTCAATATGTTTTGTACTAATGTTCCTCCAGAGTTTTCTTCTATATTTTTTTATAATTTGTGTTAATTATAAAACTCAAAAGTTTGTCAAAAATTATCACTTTTAAAATCATTATTTCCACTTGCATTTGCAAGTTTTGTTGAACTTTGCCAATTTGGTTTTATTGCAACATTTATGCTTACATACAAAGGTGTTTTATAATTTTTTTGTAATGTTTTATGACTATGTTAGGTCAAACATAACCAAACGTCATATATGTAGATTTGTATTCTAATTTTATTTTCTCAAAACACAATTAAATGAACTTCATACGACATCCCAAGTAGAATAGTTTGAATACTATTCAAATTTGTTGGAACATTGACGATACTTCCATGTAATCCATATTATCCATATCCTTGTAATTGAAATATTTACATGAATGTTAAATGTGGTGCAATTAAATGTTCTTCTATTCTATTTAACATTATAAACAATTCATATTTGGTTTGTTAATTATAATATGTTTTCATATGAATAAATTAATTGTTTTTCCAATTTCAAATTTTCTTTTACAAGATTTACATATCAATACATCTTTAATATTTGTTTAATTCTTTAATTCATCAGGAATTTCTCAATATATGGTTTTGATATTTAAAATGTAACCTTTGACAACAATAACATACATGTTTAGCAATATTTTTTGAGAAATTTTTATTTTTCAATTCACAAATGGGAAAAAAATAATTTTGGATTCCAAATTAATTTTCTAATCAATTATATTAAATGATGATTTTTTTAAAAAATATTATTGACATGTTATATTGAAATATTTTCAATTACATTATCAAAAAAATGTTCATTATTTTTAAAAGAAATATCAATATTTACATGACTTTAGGTTTTTTTTTATTCGAGGTATTTCAAATGTCATTTAATTTGTAATGTGTTTAAATGTAGATGTGGATAATTCTTATAAATATCAAAACAATTTCTTGTGGCATCCAATTAGAATTGGTTCTTTTAATTTGTAACAAATTGTTATCTAATTATAAATTCCAACTAAATATTTTTGTTCTTTTATCATAAATTTTTGTTTCACTATTTATATTCATATTATGATTAGTAGTTTTTTTTTTTTCATCATTATGAATATGAATAGGAATATTTGTAATTTCCAAATAAATTTTAGCAAGTTCAAAGTGTTTTGTTCCCATATACAAGATTAAAGGTGTTGATGTATTTTCTTGTTTTATTTTAACCATTGTCCAACCATCGTTTTTATTCCAAACATGAATTGAACAATGCAAATATTCAGATATCCAATAAATAATATTGAAATCACCCCATAGTTCACCATGTATGGCCAAAATGGAAAATTTTATAGTATAGTTTTTTTCATCATTTGCATTCCCATGGTGGAGATCATGTAAAAATTCAAAATTTAAACATCGCCTACAACATTCTAAAGCTTTAAATGTGTCAAATTTCAAATATTCCTTTAAACGCAACATACTATTTTTTTGTATCATTTTAAATTCAATGAATATTTTAATAACATGTTATCACATCAAATAAAAAACCACCCACATTACATTGGAAATTAATGATTCATTTAAACCAATTTTCTCCAATTCAATATCTATGTCCATTGTTTAATTTAATCTTTGAATCAATTTTACATTTGATTCAAACTATGTATTTTCCTTCACGTATAATTATGATCAACTTTTGTACTTGTAAATGTCAATATTTCTTATTTTAAAAATATTGATTTGTATGTTTATTATCAAATACAAGGATGGCAAAGTCCAATTTAATATATTAATTTTTCTTGAAGTTCTTTAAATTGTCATTAACCACACTGGAAGTTGATGCATGAGTTAAACTTACAGTACTTATTATGATAGCTAAATCAACATTTACTTGTACCAATTGTGGTAAAACTAATCATTCAATGGAAACTTGCCATAACCAAAAAAAAAAGGTACCAATTGTGCCAGCTGCTACAATTAAATCTACGAAACCTATAGTAGGAACTAAAATTCAACCTATTAAAATACATGTTTGTTATCCCTATATAATGTGTTCTAATGTACAATATAGATTAAGAAAATGCCCTAAAAAAATTGAGGTACATAACATGTTAACAGTTAAACTTGTCAAATTTAATGCCACAACAACATTTAAACCACCTAAAACCAACAATGTGCCAGTTAATGTAGTAGTTGTTATTACCACCCGTAATCAATAGTTGAAATAGCAAGTGTTCAAGGAGAGGGAGCCGATTAAAACCAAAGGAGCTGAAGACTAGCAACAATAAAAGCATCTATGGAATTTATTCATTGAAATTATTAAACAACTACAACATAATGGGGTTGAAAATGAACCTATTACCATCAATGAAGGTTCATTATAAAGTAGTTGGGCTAGATTGCCCAATAATTTTTCCACAACTCAACTGATTGAAAAATATCGAAATGGTGAAACAAATTAGCAACCTGACATTTAATAATAGGTTATTATTTTTAAAAATTAAAATAAATTTTAGGGGATATCAATAAAAAAAGTCTTGAAGACCAAGGATACATTGAAGTTGGGACAATTGTTGCGAGTGATTCCTGATATCAAATGCTACAATTTAACCTAGTACCATTAAAACCTACTTTACCATAATCGACAGTTGCATCAATTGCCATTAATCATCAAATGGCAGTAATACATGTTCATGTAGGGAAGAACTTTATTGAAAATGTGCTTCTAGATGGTGGTTCTATAGTTAATATTATTACAAAAAAGTTAAGGGTACAGTTAGGTTTGTCAAAACCAAAACTTGCACCTTATAACCTACCTATGGCTAATCAAACCATTGTAAAACCCTTAGGTTTGATTAAGGATCTTTAAATTCTTGTTCATGGAATTCCCAATATAATGACTTTTAGTATGATTTAGAGTAATGTGTTAGACTCCAACTACTTTATGTTGTTAGGTCATCCTTGGTTAAGGGATGCTAAAGTGTCTCATGATTAAGGCAACAACATTATTATTACATAATGAAACAATATAATTATAACCATACCTATTACTAAAAAACTTGGAGCACCAACCAAGTGTCCAAAAGTATTAGTTTGTTATGATTTCAATTTTGGAATATCTAACAAAAAAGAGGATTTGATGTTTACTACAGAACCAAGATTTTGAACTTTGCAAGATGGACTATCATTAAAGAAGATTAATTGACCGAAATCAAATTGGGTTTTGGAAAAAAAAATTACAACATGTTAAAATTAGTGTGGATCTATAACATGTTATTGGTAATCAACTAATTGAATTGCTAAAGGAATTTAAAGACATTTTTGTTTGGACTTACAAAAATTTGAGAGGTATACCACCTAATATTGCTTAACATTGGATTGAGTTGGACACATTAATACCACCTACTCATCAAGCAAAATACCAATTAAATCCTAACTATTTAACCATTGTCAAACAAGATATTGACAAATTGCTTGCTGCAAGTTTTATTAAACATGTTGAAGAGGTTACTTGGCTATCACCTATAGTTGTAGTGCCTAAGAAAAATAGGAAATTGAAAATTTGTGTAGACTTTTGAAAGTTTAATGCACCTATTAAGAAGGATCCACACTCGTTACTAATGAAGTTATTAACATTATAGTTGAACATGAAGTTTATACATTTTTAGATGGTTTTTTGGGAAATACATAATCTCTAATCCTATATTTAGGTCAAAAATTTAGACTAAAATACAATAAACTAATATTAACAAATTTTGCTCATTTAGATTTAATTATAACTAGTTTTTAAATTAAAATCTAATAATGAAAGTATGACTAAAAACATATTTCTCTCATATTCCATTAAAACTCCATGTTCAACAATGATACAATGGTCCTCATCCCTTTCTCTTCTCTAAATATATACCTTAAGAAAATAAAATCCTATGTTCAATTCAAATTGAAATTGTGATAAAAATTATGTAATCTAGCTAGTAATTATTATGAATAGTAACTAGGTAAATAGACATATACTAATTAATAATTACTACAACTAACCACTCCCTTAAACTATCCCATTCATATTTTGAATTACATCTCGAAATCCTAGATGAAAAATGTGTTAAGAAAACTAAATTTAATGTTGTTTCTAATCTTACGAGTCAAAAATATGATTTGTCTTTACTGCAATCTACTCTATCTATACTATAATCTACTATGTGTGTTTTTAAATTTAAATTAACATTTAACTCTCTGTTGTATACAAAGTATGTTGTTGCTATTTTAATGCTTTTATTGACAATTGTGCAATTGTTTGTTGATGGTTTGTTCACTATACTTGTGACTGCAACTTTGTTTTCACTTGTAATTGTCGTTGTAACTTCAGATCTAATGTGATATGGGTTTGCTCTTGTTGTTATAACTTTAATATAATTTGTAGCTATTGATTTTATTGTAGATATAATGTAATATGAATTTGATCATGTTGTTGCAACTCTAACACATGCTTAACTTGACCCTACTGATCTTGCTAAATTATAAGTTTTTCAAGTTGTATATGCTCCCCTATCTCTATGGATGCAAATGCATACTCTTGATAACTAACTTCCTACAAAACAAATTTTACTTATTCTATAATCTATTCAGAAGCCTCCTTCTCATGACTTTTTTTTCCTCCTCTAAGGTTTCTTGGCTCCTCTATAATTCTTGTACCTAATGGTCATGCCCCATCTATATCCCTTTTGTCTTCTTCCTCATTTAAAGTATTTAGTTCTAGAGACAAAACTAAAGGCTCATACTCAAATGATGGCATAATTTTTTCCATATGGGAAATCATGTGTTTGTATAACCTTTCATTCCTTTCATACTTCTTATAGACCTTCCCAATATCCTTTTAAATAATGTCCGGAATTACATCCCACCATAAGTTTGCTCCATTGCTAATGTCTTGAATTTACTTGAAGAAAAATATTTTACTTTTTAAATTCACTATTTTTTGTAAAACCAATGTCATAATTGAAAGGTTTTGTCTTCTAGGTCTCTTCCAAAAGTTTATTCAACTTTTCACTAAAGGCCAACTACTTCTACAAATTTCTGTCCATTTAAGCATACCTCTAGTCAACTTGCCTTTGTATTCCATTCTTAACTTGATATGCATTAACATTGCCCACTTTAAGTTCCTTCACTTCCTTCTATTGATTCAAGAAAGTTTCCTCCATGTGCATATAATCCCTTTGAAGTTTAGCTCTATACTCAAAATATCCTTTTCTACTTTTAAGCCCCAATAATTGGCATTTATCTCCTTTAAAGTTGTTTGCAAGGAATCTCTTTCCATTTTGATGTTCTATAAATCCTTGCTTTGTTTCTCCTTGTTATTAATCTTATGTTTGGCACTTGGAGTTCTACCAATACTTAACTATTTTCATCATTCCTATCATGTAATTTTACTTTGAGCTTCTATTCCTTTTCCAAAGTTCCCTACAAGTTTTGAACATATCCATCCTTTTCTTCTATAATTTGTTTATTTTTGATCTCCAGATCAAAAAGTCTAAGCAAAATATTTGTCATATGTACATTGTTTCATTGCCAATTGAAATATAGTAGCAACTATTTTGTGCTCATCCAATTTGACTTCTAGCCTTTGCACAAACCTTGGTGTATTAAACGTAGGAGTTTGACCCTTGGAACTTATACCTAATGAACCTAGACTTTTGTGTGTAGTCCAAATCCTTTCAAATACATTCATGCATGTTGTAGAACTTGGTCTTGAAAACAACATACCTTCATTATTATGTGGTGATGGAACATATTGCTAGACTTCTGGTGGATATTGGTCAAAATCTTATATTTACTCCTTTGCTGACTATTATCCTTGAGACTATGGCTCCTTCTTAGGCCATCTCTAATACTCCTGCTCATTAAATCTCTAATGTTACTTGGGAGAAACTAGTAATCTTGAATTAAATTTAGAAGATATGGATTTCTCCTTGTATCTTTGATTTTGCTATTGTTCTTCCTCAACAATTTTATTGTTTGTTGAGGATCAATATTGCCTCTCATTATAGTATCCTCTTGTCTTCTCTACCTCTTCTATAAAGTCTTTTTCTCCTCATCATCATTAGACTAAGACATTAGAACTACTCTTCTAAAAATGAGAAGCAGCCATAAGAACACTTCTAATGCCTTTCGTTGCTTCTCATTTTTAGAAGAGATGTGTGTATGGTTCAAAGGCCTTTTGTCCTTAATGAACCTCTCCTTCAAAGTTTCTCTTCTTTTGTCCTCTTGAAACTACTTTGCTTGTTTCTTCCTTTCACGTGATTATGCTCCATTTAATGGAAACCGCTTTTGAAACATAATTTCAAGGACTATGGCAAAATGACCTATATCCTTTTTGGGTTTTCTTTTGGTTGTTCCTTCAATCATATTTTTTTGACATTTTTCCCATATAATCAAATTTTTAACCAATTGAAAAACATGATTGCAGCCCAATTAACAAACTTTCCATGATCTATTCTAAAGATCATCATGATAGACTTATTGTTAAAATACTACATATCCTTTTGGTAAATAAATGGCAAAATGGCAACAATTATATTAACATATTTTGACCTTATCTTTTTCACAACCCACCTTTCATTGGTAGTGTAAGTGTCAAGCACTGTATTTGTTTTTCTACCAATGTTATTATAGCATTAGACATTTATGCTTGGTCTACCTCTATCTTTCCTATATGGCAAATTCTTAAAACTTCTACCAACACGTGCTTATTTATTATTTTCTACTCCTCCCCCAACATAACCTTGATTCTATTATGTTTAGGATCCAACTTCTAGTTGTTAAAAAATTCAACTAGAATGTTGTGGTGAGGTGTCTTCCATTCAATCTCAAACAAGTTTACTAATCTAGCTTTGTTTGCCCAAGCTCTTTCTTCTTCTCCAAAACTAGTCCAAAGCAAAATGTTATTCAGATTGACATTATAACTTTTCTTTGTTGGAATAAAGACATATCTAATTTCATCATCTTGATGAGTACACATTTTTTTCATGTGCAGAATTATAGCCATTAATTGTTGACTTGTTTTCTTCATGCGCTTCTTGTTGGGAATATGATTTTTTTCTAGAATGTGCTCCTAAGTACGCTCCTCTTGATGTAATGGCAATTGTTGTTATTGTTGCAAATCATCCTTTTGGTGGTCTTCCTTTGAATCTAAAATAGAAATGGGATTGAGTTGTTCACTAGGACCTACCTATCTTCTAAGCTTTCTAAAACCATATATCCTTAATGTTTCTTTATAATTTTTCTTGTTTTTTCTAATTGCTTCAAAAGTTCTCTCAAATTTGGATACCGAAGCAGATTTATGAGAAGAAGAATAATAAACTAGAGAAGAAAAAGGCAAACCTCTTTCTAGAGACTCAGACTATAAAGGCAAAATGTTTGCAAATATTTGCTACTTTTTTAAATCTCTCTTGTTCCTCTTTTAACTTCTACAAGTTCTCTTTAGATTGTCTTTGTGATTTTTCCACAAGACTTTCTTCAACATTCATTCTAGAGATAAAAACGATTAATGCTTGTAGAAAATGAAAACAAATAATTACTATAATGTTTGCCCCTTTCTAACACATTATCACCTTGTTTCACTTTTCATTTTAGGGCCAATTTTTTAATGATTTGTATTTTTTTCATATTGTTTGACACCTTAAATTCACACTAACATCAACATGGGCTATAGTAAATACATGTTAACCAAATAATTATATGGATGTGGCATTGCATAATTTTGATGACATTCTTGAATATGATGACATGGTGTTGTTTACACTATATATTCCCTTTGACCCATGTTGAGTCATCAAATTAGTATAATTTTGTTCTAATGTCATTGACTTATCTACCCCATAATCTAATAACTATAAATTTGCATAATCATGGCATGGGTATTTGTTCATAACCTACTAGTTAATCACATTTATTAGGGGTTTTTTTTCTAACTAATGATTGATCGGTCTAATCAATCTTTGTTTCTCTTTGATCTTCTAAATCTTCATAAAATGTTTCTTCAATGTAGTCTTCATCTATGGATGGTAAAGACTTCTAATTCTATGAACTTTCAATCCCTTTCACTATTTGATCCACATATGTATATGGTTTCAACTTATTAACATTGACCAATATTGGGTTTGGTTCAAAATTGTTAACATAAATGATAAGAACAATATTATTGGGTAAACAATATTGTACCTTGAATGGACCAAACCATCTTTTCTTGAATTTACCCGAATATGTTTTTTCTCCTTTGGGAAACCATAAAACATAATCTCCAAACTAGAACTTCTTTTCGATATTCTTCTATTGACTCCACATAAATTTTTCCATTGTTTAGTTCCCATATTATTGTGAGCTTCCAATTTGTTCTCCTATAACTTTTCTAATTCTGCAATTCTAGTTGTTAGCACTTTGGTGGGTTCTACATCTTTATGGTCCCCACTAATAGCCGGTAGAATATATTATTTTATCGAGTAGTCTAGAAGCATATACTATAGGTTGATCATACTTATTGGTTGGGTTCTTTGCCAACATTGCACCTATTGCCAACAACAATGCATTTGTGTGCACATGAAACTCCAATTGCCAATTTGGAGGTATTATAATTGGTGCTTCCATGTACTTCTACTTTATCTAATCCTAAGTTTTTTGACACTAAGTGGTCCAAATAAAGGGTTCCATTTTCCTCATCAACTTGATGATTGGCGCCATGATAAAGGTAAAGTTTGATGAAACATTTATAAAACTAAGCCATACCATTCAAGACCTGAATCTACTATGGGTTTGTAGGTATTGGCATATTCAATATTGCCTAAACCTTTTTAAGGTTTGGTATTTTTCCTTCCTCGGAAACTATGAACCTTAAAATAAATCCTAAAAATACCATAAAGGCACATTTATCTAAATTGAGATTAATTTTATATTCTTTGCATTTATGAAAGCAAAGTTTTAACTTCATTAAGTGATTATCCGTATCATTATAAATTATGAAGTCATCCAAAAATATCTTCATGAATTGGTCTAAGTATTCTCTAAAGGTTCTACTAACTACTCTCTAGAAAGTTGGTGGCCCATTTTTGACACCAAATGGCATCACCATCCAAACAAAAGCTCTTTAATCTATTACAAAAGTTTTTTGTATCTATCCTCATGGGCTATAGAAATCTAACAATATCTTGAATATCCATCTAGAAATGAATAGGCTTCGTACCTTGCTATAGTGTTTAGTACCTCATCAAAAAATGGCAATGGATAAAGATTTTTTTGGTTGCCTTATTCAACTTTATTCGCCAATATCATCTATCAAGATTTATTTGATGAATTTCATTTCCTAAAAGAATTCATTTGATTTTCCCGCTCAGATATCCACACAAATTCTCAAATTTCCATTCTTCTTAGGCACTACCACTATGGGTGATAACCAAGGTTGAATAAATCCAAGTTGCTAATACTTTATAAATGTCTTATTTGATAGCTACAACATAATTAAAGTTCAGTCTATACCCTACTTGATGTGCTGGTGGTATTGAGGTATCCAACTCAATTTGTGTATAACTAATTATGGAGGTATGCCTTTCAAATGTTTGTAATTCTAAATAAACACATCCTTGAATTCCTTAAGTAGCATCTAAAGCTCATAAATCTTCTCCTTTGTCAATTGTGAATTAACCTTGATGTATTATGGATTTGCCTATATACCAAGATTCAGCTTAATAAACTAATGTTCTTCAGTCAAATTCCAACCTACTATCTAAATATTTTATACATGTATTTTTGTTAGTGTCTCATCCACATGAATATCATCGTAGTTATGATGGTAATAAGTTTTTGGATAAACCTTATCTTCTAATGAAACCTCTAGTCCGACACAAAAGTTTTATGATTTCATTGTTCAAGGCACCACATTTGCAACTGTTTAATATGATGTCCCTTGTTCTAGATCAAATTCCTCGTTGCTTCTAACTTCTAAAACTCCCACACTCAACAATGAAACCATTTATTTTGAAAATGTAATTTTGAGAATAGTGTTGGTTCTATCTCAAAGATCAAATCCTCCTTTTCATATGTTAACCCTTCCATCAAATCATAACAAACAAATATTTGGGGCCTTTTGGTTTCTGCTCCCAATTTCATGTTAACTAATATATTTTTTATTGTTCCATTACCTTGAACAATAATGACATTATTACCTTAATCATGTGCAACCTTTGCATCTCTAAGCCAAGGTCTACCTAGCAACATATAATAGTTAAAATCTACCGCATTATTTTTCAAAACAATAAATGTGGCTATATATGGAATACCATGTATGTGAATCTTTGAATTTCTGATGATTCCTAATGGTCTAGTCATACCCTGATTTGCTAGTCTAAGGTGGTATGGAATTGTTCTTGGTTTGGGTAAACCTAACTTCGTTATGAGGTTTTATGTTATAATGTTCACACTTGGTCTTCCATCTATCAAAGCATCTTCAACAATGTTCTTCCTAACTTATACTTAGATAATTGCCATTTGTTAATCTACTTCTATAGTTGTTGTGTCTAGTTCAGAATGTGTCTCAACCACTATGGCTACATTAGGTTTTGATATTTGTTTAGTAGCAATATTTGGTTTTTTTGGCTTCAATTTCTGCCACATATAACTTTTAAAATTTGGTGTTATTTTCACAATTGACCTAACCTCAAAATAGGTAGTCTCCAACGTCTAATTAATGATGTCTTGGGAATATTTGTTCCTTAGAAATAACTTTATTAACAAGATTAGTAGACAAACTTTGTGACACCATGGATACTATGGACACTTCAAATTTTGGTAATATTGCCCAACTTGTACTCCACTATGTTTTCTCCTTTGGAATCAATTTTTGTGGTGGGTCTTCTACTTGCATCCCCTGAATAGTCTTGACAAAATTTTGTTGTAATTTTTGTTCCTCTTCCAAATCAACAACAGACTTTTTATTGATTTGTTCTTTGTCCTTAAACACCTATGTTTTAATAACCTTGTTCCTAGTGATGGCCATATTCACATCCACCATATGGACTAAAGGATTTGAAACCAACAACATATTTTGCATGTCATTATACTTAGGACAATCTATGATCTTATGTACAATATCACCACAAATATGATAGGAATACCTCACATGTCTCTATACTTTAATCTATCGAATAGTAACCTCAAAAACTATAGGAATAGGGTTTTCCTTCCTTTTGATTCTACAAGTTTCAACATTATGATTTGTCTTGTGACAATTTGTATAGTACATTCCTATTATCTTTATAACTTTTTGAGGTCTTTGAGTTAATACCATCTTACTATTATGTGGTGCTAATATATTGATAATGGCCTTTACTTCAAAAAACCCTTTTTCACAAACCAAAGTTGCTTCCTTATATTGTTGTAAAGTTTTCTCTTCATACTTGTTGTTGTTACATGCAAATATGGTTGTAATCCATTCCTGAATCTTATGTTGAAGACTATTGGCCAACTTTAATAATCTCTCATAATAGACTTCCAATCTTTCATTCTTTTCTTATTTCATGTTTTTCAACTGTAGGTAAACTTGTTCATCATTCTAAACTTTACTATACCTTTTACAAAAAGTTAGCTACAATTATGTAAAAGTACAATCTAGGTGATTTCCTAGATTATTGTTACATTAGTCATACACAATATCTTTAAGGGTAAAATTGAGCAAAGTAACAATTTCCACATCATTTGTTTCATTATTTGCTCTAATGTTATAGTATTGCAACTTTAAATACTATAACATGAACATTTAGGTCAAAATCCTTGACATACTAAGGATAGTTAAATGGCTGATGATAAGGTATGTTTGGTGATAATGGTGGCATGCTTGGATGCACCATTGGCAATCCAAAATATCTTGGAGGTCTAAGCCGCCTCCTCCTTGATCTAAGCCGCCTCATCCTTGATCTGATGGTTGATTGGCAAAAAATCCTTTCACCTTTCGAGGCATATCTTAATGCAAACTCACAAATTTTGTTCCCCTTGGAGTTGTGGTTTAAATCTGCTACCAACAACAATATTAATTAGTGTTGATACAAACAAAGTTTAAGTAATTGTAATTATAGATTGGGGCATTGCCACATAATATAATGGAACAAATGTTACTAGTTCCATTATGAAATTTGAAGTTCTTGCATAGGTAACTCCAATATTGTCTTGAGGTAACAAACTTTGTATAAGAGCTACAGAGATAGGTATTACATTGCCATAGTTTGAGCTCTCATTTTTACTTTATTATTTATCAAGATCTATTATTTGAATTTATCTGGAATTTTGACCCTCTCATGGTATAGATCCTTTAACTCAATATGTCCATGATTCCTTACACTTGCAAGTTTTGGATTCAAATTTTTGAAATGCTTAGCAAATCCTTGCCTCACATTTTTTTCAATAAATGGACATTCATTGATTTAATGTCCAATCTTATGGCAATATGTGCAATGTGGAGAATTTGGTCTTGGAACTTTGTTTATGCTATGAATTCTTCTACTCCAATCCCTTGGAATTCCACTAATAATGTTTCCATTCTGTTGATTAACTTTAGGTTCAATGTCCTTCACTCTTACAACCATAGGAACACCTATTACTATTGGTTTTGCTTGTATTAAGACTAAATTTCTTGTCTAGTTACAAATACCGATTCACCTCCTCTAGATATTTTGATACCTTGAGTTGGAACTTCTTGTTCAACAACGTAATGAATTAGAGGCTCAAAATTTTGAGCTCTTTGTTCAAAATTTTCATTGTCCTCACCTTTTTTATAATAAGGAGGTGAAACATTTTTGTACCTTGGTACCACTTCCTCCCTTTTTGACCTATTGAATCTACGTTGTTCTTCTTGAATTAGAGTGTGAGAATCATGTTGTTGCATCATATCTATTGATTTTAGCATAGCTCTCTATCGAGGTTCATATTCCCGACTCTTTCATGTAAACTCAACCTATGAGTTTGCATTTTCAATTTGATGTTCTCCTCTCTTGGATTTTGTTGCAAACTGCTAGTGTGCTTTTGTGCTTCACCAACTTGCACTTCACGAGGAATAATCAATGCTACCTAAGGCGTTATATGGCTTGCAGCTCTGTCTTCTATCCATGAATGTCTTTATTTTATTTGATAAACTCTTATAGGTGTTTCAAATTGCCAATCTACTTGATTTGTACTCAAATTGTTGTTAATGGAAACGTCATGTTCCATTTGTTCATGTAATACAACTTGATCTAATAGTCTCTTCAAACTTTTTGTTATAATTATATTTTACATCTCTCCACATCCTAATTCAAATTTGAACAAACTTTTGCATTAGAACAATTTTTTCATAGTTAGCTATTCTACTTATATATGTTTTTCGAATAAAAATTTATGATCAAGATTTGAAAAAAATGCAAAAAAATAACTAAAGTTCACTATCTATTTGTATAAATAAAACTTTCAGCAACAATACATAAACATTATTAAAAAATTCACTATGAATTCAAACCTTGGGATGGTCACCAAATGGTAAATGCAAAATCTCTAATCTTATATTTTGGTCTAAAATCTAGACTAAAATACAATAAACTAAATATTAACAAAGTTTATTCATTCATACATAATTAAAACTAGTTTCAAAATTAAGATCCAATAATGAAAGTATGATAAAAAAAAACATCAAAATAACAACTTTGATTATGGAAACAAAACTTTTCCAAAAATCAAAACATATTTCACTCGTACTCCATTGAAATTCCATGTTCTACAATGATACAATGGTCCTCATCTCTTTATTTTCTCCAAAAAAATACCTAAAAAAAACAATCATATGTTTTTATTCAAATTCAAATGGTGATAAAAACTATTAAATTTAACCAATAATTCTTATAAACAGTAACTAAGTAATTAGACATATACTAACTAATAATTACCGCAAGTAACTATTCCCTTAACATTTTTCTAGATACCATTAGATTTCCATAGCACCAGAAGACTAGTACAAAGCCGCCTTTGTTATTGATTCGGGGGGCTTTTGTATGGGTTGTAATGCCTTTTGGGGGAAAAAAATGGACCACCTACTTATCAAAGGGTAGTCAACAAAGCTTTTTGTGAATACATTGATGTGTTCATGAAGATTTTCTTGATGATTTTATTATTTTTAGTGACATGTCCACTCATTTAGAAAAATATGTAAAGTGTTTTCTAAAATGCAAAGAATATGGCATTAGTTTGAATCTAAAAAATTGTGCATTTATGGTATGTTTTGGAACTATTTTAAAACTCATAGTCTCCAAAGAGGGGAAAACACCTAATCTTTAAAAAATAGAGGCTTTAGTCAAAATGTCAATGGCTAAAACACCTAGGAGATTCAAGTTTTCAATGGAATGGCCTAGTTTTACATATGCTTCATAAAAACAATTGCCTCTATTATGGCACTAATCACCAAGTTACTCAAAAAAACCAAAGTGTTTGAATGGATTGTTGAATGTTAAACCGATTGGGAGGATATCAAGAACCAATGCATTCAAGTTCCTATACTTATCAATCCTAATTGGGAACTATTATTTCATGTTCATATTGATGCATCTTAGTTAACAATAAGGGCAATATTGGCCCACAACCCAATAGGTAAAATAAATCAACTTGCTATGTACTCATCAAGACTACTTAATTCTAATGAGAGAAACTATATTATTACAAAAAGAAAGGCTCTAGCTATGGTTTATGCCTTACACAAATTCAGGCATTACATGTTGGGCAACATGTTTACATTTTATGTGGACCATATGGCTTTAATGTATTTGGTCAACAAGCCTCAAGTTTTTAACATGTTAATTAAGTGGCTTTCATTATTTTTGGAGTATGACTCTAAAATTGTTTATAAACCTAGTAGATCCCATTTAATGGTAGATGCATTGAGTAGATTACCCCATGAGATTAAACATGTTTGAGTACTCGATCAAACTTGTGATGCTCACATATTTAAATTACAACTTGAGTGGTTATAAAATACTTATTAGAAGGAGTAATGCCAAAAAGATCCATAACATCCCAAAGATAATATTTAGGTCAGAGAGCTAAACCATTTGTGTTTCAAAAGGGAGTACTATAGATATTTACACAAGATAACCAATTTTGTTGAATTCTACAACCAGAACATGTGTCCACAATTTTGCAAGAATTACATGGAGGCGTTACAAGAGGGCATTTATCTTTTGATATCATTGTGGGAAATATCTTGGATGTTGGTTATTGGTTGCCAATGATGAATTGAAATGTTCATGAATATTGTCGGACATGTGACCAATGTTAAAGAACAAGTAACATGTTGACCCAAAATCTAGCCAAACTACTCATTACATTACTTGAAGAACCATTTGAAAAATGGGGATTCAATTTTATTGGACCTATTGAACCTACAAGCATAATGTTAGGCAACTGTTACATTCCAATAGCTATTAATTATGCAACAAAGTGGGTGGAAGCTTGAACATTTCGCACCAACATTGTTGTAGTAATTGCCAAGTTTATATACGAACACATTCTTACAAGATTTAGATGTCCATTAACCATTATGACCGATCAAGGTACCCATTTTATTAATGATGCAATTATGTACCTCACTGACCATTTTATTATAAGACATACCAATCTATTGTTTATTATCCACAAGGAAATGGACAAGCTAAGTTTACAAACAAAGGTTTTGGAACCTTATTAACCAAAATGGTTAATGAAAATAGAAATGATTGGGATGAGCACCTATCCACAACCATACTTTCATATCAATTTGCTTACAAAGTTGGAGCCGATCATACCCCATTTTAGTTGGTGTATGGATTACATCCATTACTACCTCCAAAGTACTTGTTACCATTTAAACCTAGTGAAAATAGAGATCCACAACACGTTAGAATTCTAACTAACCAATTATTTAAATTATAGAAACTATAGGAAAACAAGTTGATTCCACAAGATTTAGTTGTTTCCAACCAATGGAATAGATCATTATGGTCACAAAATCAATTCATTACAATCGCGTTTTAATTTAGAGACTATTTATTATGGTTTCCAAGGGTTGTTTCCAAACATGCTTTAAAATTTCAAAGATGATGGTTTGGGCCTTATAGGATACAATATTTTTTGCCTAATAATATAGTTTTACTTGTCAACATTGATAAGTTTGACCTTAACCCAATGCTTGTCAACATCAACAAATTGAAACCATATAGGTTCATCGAAGATAGAACTTTGTAACTTGTATTGGTCAAGCTAAGTAACCTAGTCACTAATGAACTTGTTCAAACCAAAGAACATGATTCATTACATGTTGAACTTGAAGGTTTTCAACTTGTATAATTTGAACCAATTTGTAAATATTTGACACCTAATTGTATTAAAGGAAGATATGTGGTTGTTCATCATTACCATAATGTGCCTATCCAGGACAATGATGTAACTGGTAATAATGATTAAAACGACATGTTTAGAAAGGCACTTATTGATGTCTACCATTTAGGAGTTTCTAACCTTAAAAGTTGTGTCCATTCATAACCATAGAGACATTTTTACTTGAAACAATATAAAAAATCGTCACATTTTTCATTTTGTCTTTTCGTCTTCATTTATTTTTTCATCTTGTTAGGGGCCATGAGTGAAAATGCTTTAAATAGGTTAAGACAATAAGCACAAAAAAAAAAAGTTGAGAGAAAAGCTAAAGCTTTTAAGAGGGAACATATTGAGAGAGGGAGAGAGAATGGAATAGGTTCGATTAATTGGAGCAATTTATGTAGAACCACTTGCTTCACACACACCTACAACAGAAGAGATTAAGGTTTTTGAGCAAGAATAGAAAAGTAGGGAGTTGGAAGAGGAATTAGAAACAACACTGAACTTTTTAAAAAGAACCATTATTTCTATTATAAAACCAGCACCACAAGTTATTATTATATCATATTGAAAGGAAGAAGTGGAAATGAAACCTCAACTTGTCATCAAGGAACAATAACAATTACATCAGGTTCTATGGAAGAAAGGGAGTTGCAACAACCTCTTATTAAGGAACAACCACAACTAGTTCCTACATCAAAACATGTGGAAGAGGAGAAATTGTAGCAATTTGTTGTTGAAGAATAACCACAACCAATTCTTGCATCAAGACCTATGGAAGATGATAAGTTGTAACAACCTATGAGCAATGGAAAAGAGTTTATCCAATAACTCTCTGAAAAAAAACATGTTTATAACATTATTTCTTGGCACCCAAGATCAAAAACCATGATGAAGCGAAAAGGCAAAGTGCTTGTAGAATAACATGTTGAGAAACCTATTAAAAAGAAACCAATGTCTAAAGTGAAGGACAACTAGAAGATGTTGTAGTGGATGAAGATGGACTCCAACAAACTCAAATGGGCTAGACAAGCTAATTTGGAGAAATTGTTCAACTTACAATGGACAACGCCAAGAAAATGCCTATTACGATACTTTCTACGAACCTTAGAAGCAATGGAGGATGGAAGACTTCTAGGGCAAGTATGTGGTCAAGAGATTCTCATTGATCATATACTTATTCATGAGCAACTTGGAATTTCCAAGGAGGGAGCAATAGATGTTGCAAATGCAATTTTTGAAGAAGCTAAAATTGCCTTAACAATTTATAGGTCCACATGCTTTTGTTGCGAATGAACAGTGGAGTGTGGTGGGTATGAAAAAGGAATTCATGCAAAATTTGCAGCCATTTTATAAAATCTTTATCAAATAGAGAGGTTAGTTTATTTCAGCAATCGAATTCCTATTACTTTTGACCTAGCCAATAAGAGGCAACCTATTAATTGGTGTTCCATAGTGTTAACCCAATTACTAGTTGAACTAACTCATTAGACCAAATGCCAAAAGAAGGTAGTAACTAACATGGTTTCTAACAAAACCAAAATAGATAATTGTTATTCAAAGCCTATATTAAACATTTTATTTAGGAAGTGGTTCCCTATATTTGATGTGCCTTCACCAAGAACAATAACTTTAGAAAAACCTATATCACTAACCAACCAAAAGTGCCGGGTTGCACAATAGCAACATGTTTCAGTTGAACTTGTTACCAAAAAATAGTTATTAACAAAAAGACTAGCACATTCAACTACGTCATTGCCTTTACCAACTTGCTAATTTCATCAACTAAAGATGCGCACAAAATTGCTTACACCAAGGGACATGTTAAGCCATGAACTTGTTACCTCACCATTAAAAAAAAAATCTAAAATTACTTTTGGATCACCAATTAATGATTTTGAAGAAGATGAAGAGCGAACTTGTTTAGATGAAATTGAAGGTAGGGGAGGAGAAGAGCTTGATGTAACAGCTACGCATGACAACATTGAAGAAGAATCTGAACCTGATTTGGATCATGTAATTACCAACATCCAAGATGAACTTGTTGTGTCTATTGAATTTGTAGTTTTCATTCCAAAACCTGTAACTATAGCTACAAAATCCTTTCAACATGTTCAACTTGTAGTTGAACATCTACAAATGGAAAATCCACAATTTTTAAGCTTTCAACCTATCCTAATTTACAGTTATTCAATAGAAACTTTGAAATAGATTAACATGTTTTTAAAACAAGTTGCTCAAAATGAAACAACCTGGTTAAAGACATTGCAAGAACTTTTAAACCTTATAGTTGAGTTTCAGCAAGTCAAATAAAACCTATCTGAGACCCACATCTGCCTATAAACTTATAGCCTAAAGTTAAAAATAATGTAGAAAACTTTGAAGAACCATGACAAAGGACTAGTCATAGTTAAAGGACAATTGAATATGGTCCAACATGAAAACCAAAACTTGTCCAATAACTTGATAAAGGTGAACCATGCTACTACGAAGATAAAAAATCGACAACAAAAGTATGTCGAGGTCAACCAACCTAACTGGACAACCCACCATGTTGCAATCCTAGCTTTGGGCGTGCGACCAAGGTAAAGGAGTTGCAAGGGTGCAAGCCAAGAGGAAGCCTGGGAGTCACATCACATACTCCTGGGAGTGTAGGAAAGTGTGAGGGAGTGAACCCTCACACTCCCAAGGCAACTCCCACTTTGGGAGATGGAGTCTCGGTGGACTTCCAAAAACTTCCGAGACCAATTTCAGGGGTCAAAACTCAATGGCTTGTGGCATTGTTTATATCATTAGAAATCTCTTGGAATGTAAATGTCTAAAATGGGCTTGCATTGCTCATTTGGACATCTGAAACACAAGTTATAGCCAAAAGAAGGGTCAGGAATCAAATTGTCAATTTGGCTCCCGACCAAAAAAAGTCAGGAATCGAGCCAATTTACTTAACTATAGACAACATACGACATATTGTTGAAAAGCTGTCGATGAGAGCTACACCTTTGCTTTAGACCGCACCTCGATCTGAGGTTTGCTCACAAAGTTATGGGGCTCCAAAATTGCGGGAGTCCCAGTTGGCGCGATTTCGGGACTCCCATTCGGGAGTCCCAAAAAAGAAAAGTCATTTGGATGTAGGCCCCATGGAGAGGTGCAGAGTATACTATAAGGGGGAAAGTGGTGGCTTCCCCCAAGTCCGAGCCGTGGTGAATCTTGTGCGTCCGTGTTGCCCGTGGCTCGTCCTAGCACCAAAGGTGCTCCAACTATGCACTAACCACTTTGTGTGGGTTGTGTGCAAGCCCGTGTGAATGAGTGAAGCTTATCAACTCTTCCTAGTCCCATCCTAGAGCTCCAACACACCCCTCTACCCCTCAAAGTGTTGTGAGCTAGGGAGCGTGCCCCGACTCCTCCCCCTTCCGTTGTCTTGTACTTGGACTCATTTTTGAGTCTTGCAAGGAGTTGGGAGTGCATCACTAAGGACAATTGAATACGGTCCAACATGAAAACCAAAACCAATCCAATAACTTGATAAAGGCAAACCATGCTATTATGAAGACAAAAAACTAACAACAAAAGTATGTCAAGGTCAACCAACCCAACTGGACGACCCACCATGGTTTGAATCATCTCCAAGCTTATTTGGAATGAATGATGTGAGATTATGCCAAAATGGAAGAATCTAGTTTAGAACAACATGGTATCATAACCGGTTTGGAACAAAGATGTTAATATTTTAGGGAGCAATAAACAACTGCCCACATAAAATTTGACAAGGAGAAGCAATGTCTTATTACTCAAATCTAAGAATGGGTTAGTATGAGATAACCAAGGTACAATTGAGCAAACATAGCCCTAGTTTGCATGTTTGAATGAAGAACAAGTTGAAGGAATTTGAAGAATTATTATTGGACAATACCTTACTTAATGTACCTTAGCCTTAGGCTCACAACCAAAGTAAGGGCTTGCAAAGTTGCGGGTGGAAAATGAAGCCCGAGAGTCACATTTTATACTTTCGGGAATGTAGGAAAATGTGAGGGAATGAACTCACATGCTCTTAAGTGGGCTCCCACTTCGGGAGTTAAAGTTTCGATGGACTCTTGAATCTTCATAGAACAGTTGCAAGGGTCAAGACTCATTGGATTGAAAAGCTCTTTATATCATTGAAAATCTCTTAAAACTTATATGTTTAAAATGGGCTTGTATAACCCATTTGGGTACTTAAAACACAAGTTATGGCCAAAAGAAGGGTTGGGAATCAAATTACCAATTTCACTCCCAATCACTAAAAGTCAAAAATCCCCTTGATTTACTTGTGCACATGTGGCATTCCACATATTGTTGAAAAGATCTCAACAAGGGCTACAACTTTGCTTTAAACCTCACCTCAATCGAAGGTTTGCGCAAGAAATTATAAGTCTCCAAAGCCGCGAGAGTCTCAATTTTGGGAATTTCAAGACTCCCAAGTTGGGAATTTCGAGACAAAATGACATTTGGGTGCAAGCCCTGTGGTTAGGCACATAAAATACTATAAGGGGGAAGGTGGTGGCTTCCCCCAAGTCCAAGGCGTGATTCGTCCGTGCACTAAAAGTGTTTCAACTACACACTAACCAACTTGTTGTTTGATTTGTGCATGTCCATGTCAATAATTGATCCTAGTCCCTATCCTAGTCCCTGTCCTAGAGCTCCAACACACCTTTCTACCCCCGAAATGTTGTGAACCAAGGAACATACCCAAATTCCTTTTCCTTATGTTGTTTTCACCTTTGGACTTGTAGTTGAGTTTATCTAGGAGTTTGGGAGTGCATCACTTAAAGTGTAGAACCAAGCCTTAGGAAATAGAAATCCTAAGTTGAAGAAGTGGTGGCAAACTATTCAAGAATTCATAAAGGAGGAGATCAAGAGAATATGGAGTTGGCCCATCCTAATGAACAAAATTATTAACTTGAATTACATGCCTACCTAATCGCTTTCCTTGATTTCAAGTATGAAGAACCTTTAAGCTTTGTGTTTGTGGAAATTGGAACCAATAGTAGAATTCTAAAAACGCCATCTGTGGTACAACTTGTTACTAAACTAGTTAGTCCACTAAAAATTAATACCCTTACATGTTCAGACTTTTATTATACCTATTCCAATGACCACTATTGTTAGTCAACTTGTGGAAGGTAGTGAGAGATTTGATAAGGAATAAGTTGAACATGTTAACCCTTCATTCACCATATTAAAATATAGTATATTAGAATATTTCGAATTCATATCTACTAATGTACCTCTAACCCCACACTAGATAGGTATAAGTCAAAAGGTTATTTTAATATCAAGTACCTTGCATGCCACGGAGATATTTACAACACCCATAACAACCTTTGAAGACACACTTGATCAACAGAAGGCTTCAATGCCAACCGGTTTTCAAATTTCAAATTAAATGGAACTTGTGGAGGCAACATGTGCTAAACCTGTCAAAAAAGTCATTAGTCAACTAGTTACAAAAGGCCATTTAACCTAGGACTTTGAGGTAACATTTTGAGGATGAAATGTAGATTTCAAAGGGGGATAATGTTACCTAGATTTGGTAATAGGTGACCTAATAGGTTGATAGATTAAGCAAGTTGTTAAACCTAACATGTGTATTAACCTATTAATTAACTTAACTTGTAATATTGATCTAACTATTTACTAAACCTAATAGGTAATGTTATTGGGTTAGGAAGATAGGTTGACATGCTAGCCAATGGGTGAATTGTAGAACATGTATTTGGCCAAACTGATAATTGAACAATTAGTTAGGTGAGGTGCATTTTTTGAAATTGTGAATTTTTAGTCTTGGTATTAGCTAATGATTGTTTATAATGGTTAGTCACGACTACTGTATTTGAAATAACTAATATAAGAACTAGGAGGACAAACCTATTAAAAAGCTTTTGGATTTCATTTTTGATTATGTGTTCAATTTTTGTTTATGGAACATGAATCAATTCTTCTTTCAACCAATTTTCTTTAAGCTTTGAGCAATATGTGTACATGTTAGTTTAGCATTGTAGTTAATTCAAGTTTTATCAAGTGTTTGTATGTACATGTTGTTGTTGTTGAAAAATTCAGATGTTGAGAAACCTTAATGGGAATAGAAATCCATGTTAACATTCCAATTATATTATTGTAATTATAACAATAATGGCAATTAGTTTGAATTGTCATAGATGGAAAGTGACAACATGCGCAAACATTCTCAAAGCAACTAACTCTAATTGGAATAACAAACTTGTTAATAATTTACAAAGGTACATTCGATCAAATAATCAACAATATACCATTATAATAAAAACCAAATGAAAACAACCAAATTATAAATTTCATAAAAAAATTTGCCAAGATAAATGAAAAGAAGCTTATTATACATACTTCCAAATTCACCACAAAATTCTACCTTTTAATGTGTTTATTGTGGACTTCCATTAGTTTTTCACTAATTGCAACATCAAGCACATGAATGAAAAAATGGTTAAATTTTTTGTCAAAATGTGTTGTTCACGAAACATAAAACTACCAACATTTTTAGCCAAAAATTTTGTAGGTCTTCCAATGTTGTAAGTTTCAACTATATGTACATTGTTGCAACCCTAGCCTTGGGCTTGCGACCAAGGCAAGGGCGAAGGTGCAAGCCAAATGTGAAGCTCGTGAGTCACATTTCATGCTCCCAAGAGTGTGGGAGAGTGTGAGGGAATGAACCCCCACACTCCCAAGTGAGCTCCCACTTTGGGAGTTGGAGTCCAAATGGATTGTTGAATCTTCAGAGAGTAATTGTAAGGGTCAAAACCCATTAGATCGAAGAATTCCTTATATAATTGGAAAGTTCTTGAAACATAAATGTCAAAAATGGGCTTGCATGACCCATCAAGGAGCTTGGGGATGTGTCACATGGTATCAGGGCTTTGGTAGAACTTGATCCATTTATTGGGGGGTTTCAATGGCATCGAAGAAAACCCGTAAACCAATATAAGAGACCATGGTGGAAGAACCCACCCAAGATTTAGATGTTCCATTCAAAGCCATTAGGGAGGAGGAATAAGAAGATTTTGAGGAACAAGAAGACCATGACAATTGTGATGAGCATGAAAATGAAGGGGAGCAACCAACCATAGTCTTTTTCATTCATAAATTATTGGAGGTTTTACTTAAAATGAATAGGCCCAATTTCACTAAGTTGGTTGTAGCCCTCAAAGGAGGATCGTCAAAAGGTGTAAGATTCAAGCTCATTAAGCTTGGGAATTTTGACGGGGTCTGAGATCGAAAGGTTATGGATGCTTGGCTTGTGGAAATGGAAGAATACCTTCATGCTGCCAAAGTTGGGCAACACTTAGCCATGGAACTTGCCCAATCCTATTTGAAAGGCTATGCTTCCACATGGTGGAGGACAGTGAGGCAAGAGGAAGGGAAGACCCATGGCTACACATGGGAATTTTTCAAGGAATGCATCAAGTTCAAATTCATCCCAAAGAATTCTGATTATATTTCAAGATGCAAATTTCGTGACTTTCTGAATGGAACAAATGACAACTTGCGCCAATATGCGAACGCGTATTTCG
>Ga0116228_10000156_pt1 | contig 45589 bp, 40 predicted proteins | sample S1TSphfallax_2_FD_89694 | JGI IMG/M metagenome (GOLD analysis project Ga0116228, IMG submission 89694) | Host-associated microbial communities from peat moss isolated from Minnesota, USA - S1T2_Fc - Sphagnum fallax MG | ecosystem: Host-associated > Plants > Peat moss > Unclassified | place...
CTGCTCTACGGCCTGTTCAATTCGCTGCGCGACAGCCTCTTGACGCTGACGGGCATCCCGTTCGCCATCGGCGGCGGCATCCTGGCCTTGTGGGTCACCGGCTTGCCCTTCAGCGTGTCGGCGGCGATCGGCTTCATATCGCTGTTCGGGGTCTCCGTGATGAACGGCATCCTCGTGATCACCTACTACAACCAGACCATGATGAAGGGCCAAAGCACCGTCCTGGAAGCCATGTTCCACGCGGCCGAACAGCGCATGCGTCCCATGCTGATGACGGCCTTGTCGGCTTGCATCGGACTCGTGCCGGCCGCGTTCTCGACCGGTATAGGCAGCCAGGTACAGCGTCCGCTCGCCACCGTCGTGGTCGGTGGCATGTTGATCGGTCCGATCATGCTGCTCGCGGTCGTGCCGGCGCTGCAATTGATGTTCGCGCGCCCGGACGCAACACCGGAAGATGATGATGTGGATCCGGACGAGGCGCCGGGCCCGGCGGCACCGCCCGCCGAACTCGACCCGGGCTCCGGCTGACGATGCGCCGCGCTACTTCAATGATCAGACCGCCTCGATTGCAGGTCACGCCTCGATTGCAGGTCATGCCTCGGTTGCTCGGCGCGCCCCTCCTGCTCAGCGCGATCTGGCTCGCCGCCGTGCCGGCTTATGCGGCGCCGGTGAGCCCGCACGGCAGCCCGCCGCAACGCGCCGCGAGCAAGGCGCCGGTGAGCAAAGCACCGACGAGTTTCTTGCCGCACGGCGGCCCGGTGCCGCAACGCGGTGCACCCCATCTCAGCGTGCCCATGCACGCCAATACCCCCCTGCAACACCCGGGAGCCGTACCGCCCAACGCGACCATCGGTGCGAAGCCGCCGTTCAAACCCGCGGGGCTCGCGCTGCCGAATCGCAGCGCGGCCCATGCGAGCGTCATTGCGCCCCATGCGGGCGTGCTCGGCGGCCCGGCGAGCAGCGCCGCGAAGCGAGCCGGCGTATTACAGGGGACCGGCCTGCGGCGGCGGCCGACGGCACGCTGAGGACCTTCCGGATCGGCATGAGCCAGTGCCTAACCTGCACTGAGCTGCAGACCCGCGAGCTCGGCGTCCCTCAGACTCGGACGTAACAGACCGCCACCGGCATGCGATGCAGGGCGCAGAACTGCAGCAGCCGCCGCTGATTGTCCTGCAGACGATCCCCCGGGCCCTTGACTTCGATCAAGCGATAGCGGCGCTCGCGTGGCCAAAACTGCACGAGATCGGGGAAGCCCGCGCAATTGGCGCGCACGTCCGCGACGATCCACTCGAACCAGAGCCGCAGATGCGTCGCGGGGAAGCAGGTCAGGGCGAGTTCGAGTAGACGCTTCGACAGTGCTCGCCAGGCGACGAACGGCGACTGGATTCCGGCCTTGACGGCGTAGCAGCGGCGTATCGTCTCGAGGTACTCTCCGGTCTCGAGTTGCGCGAAGCAGGCCTCGAAGCTGCGTCGGCGCCGTTCGTAGAACCGGCTGCTGGCAAGATCGGCGGGTGCCGCTTGGAAGTCGTGAAAGAAAGCGCCCGCGATGGGCTCGAAGACCGCGCGCCAGCACAGCAAGCCGAACAGCGAGGTGACCAGCGAATTCTCGACGTAGCGTACGACGACCTCGCCGCTGGACTCGGCGAGCAAGCGATCGCGCGCGTAATACTCGACCGCGTAGGGCGGCGCCGGCGGTTCGGCGATGAGATCGAAGCTCGGGACCGGCGCCGCGGGCGGCGCCGCGAATTCGGCGGGAATCTTCAGTTTGCGCGCGACGCGGGCAAGAATTTTTTGCGCATCGTGGCGCTCGGCCGCACTGTCCGGGGCGTGAAGGGCGGCGAGACAGACGCGGTGCGCGGCCTCCCAGTCCCGGGCACGTTCATGCAAACGTGCTGCCCGGATCCGCGCCCCCCGGTGGCGGCAGCGCGTATAACAGCGCAGCGCCGCCGCCGGGTCGCCGCGCTGCTCGTGATGCCGCCCGATACGGCAGAGGATTTCCTGGCGCAGTTCCTCGAGCCAGTCGCAGTCGAGCACCGTCGGCGGCAACGCGGCGTCGAGCTCCGCCGGCTCGCGCTCCGCGGCGAGGCCTTGGACGCAGCGCTGTAGCTGGTGGAAGCTCTCGACCTCGGCGCGGGTGCGAAACGCCGCAGCCTGCAGCGGCGTGGGCACCGACTCGTAGGTCAGCACGCCCAATTCGGTCAGCACGAATTCGCTCCAGTCTTGATGGAAATTTCCGAAGTACATGGCCCGCAGCTGATCGCACAAGGCCCGGACCCGCATCTCGTAGAGCACCTCGCCGGTCGCGCGCGACCAGGCTGCGAGCGAGACCGCGCCCACGTGCTGCGCGAGCAAGACGGCCGCGAGCGCCGCCTTGCTCGCCCGCCGGCTCGCCCCGGGTCCCGCGAAGTAACACAGCAACTCGTCCTTGGTGAAGACCGGAATCAGGCGGCCCGCGGGCAGCGTCTCGGCCGCGACGACCCAACCGAGCGCGAGCAGCGGTTCGAGCGCCGCGGTCGCGGCGCCGATCTCCGCGTAGACGAGATCGCCGGCGCGAAACAGATCGCCGCTGCGCACCGCCATGCGCACGAGCACGGCGCGCGCCGCCCGCGGTAGCGCAGCGAAGTCGGCGAGAAAACGCCGCTCCTCGACGGACCAGAGCGCGGCATAGCGTGCATCGAGCGCGGCGAGCACACGCTCGAAATTGTGCAGGTAATACCAGGGATCGGCGAGCTGCCGACGTGGACGCACCACGTCAGGCGGCCTGCAGGGCCGCGTGCTGGAAAACCGGAATCGCGCGATCGGACAGCAGCGCTTGCAACTCGGCTGAGGCTCGTCCGCGGGGCTGCAGCCAGAGGTCCAGGTGCTCCGGCTTGAGATTGACGATACAGCGGTCGTGGCCGGCGGCGGCAACATCGGGCGGCGGCTCGTCGGTGATCGCGGCAAAGCCGCGGACATCGGGTTCGCGGCCGTCGGGTTCGCGGCCGTCGGTCCAGTGCGACCAGAGACAGGCGACCAACATGGTTTGCGGGGGCTCGGGTGTGAACTGCAGGACGACGTTCTCAGGCGCCTCGCCGACGCTGAGCGCGCGATGTTCCATGGCATGGCGCTGCACGTTCTCGTAGAAACTGTCGACGACCAGGACCGCATGATCGCGGCCGAACTGGTCCGCCCAGAACCGTTCCAAATTATCGCGGCGTGCGTTGTAGAGCCCGGGATATTTCTTGTCATAGTGCGCGGGCTTGCCGGCAGGCCGGCAAAAGTAGCGCATCGGCGTCAACAGCCGCTCACCCCCGGCGGCGACGATCACGCCCGCATACATGAACGGGAAAATCCGATTGTCGCGCGGCTTCGGGTCGCTGCGGCGCAGATCCGCGAGCTTGCTCGTGAGGCTGTCGATCTTGTTCGTGGCGATGCGCTGGTCTTCGCGCGCCTTCTTCGTAGGCTTCGCCTCGAGCGCGCGCGCCGCGCCCGCGAGCCGGGTCTTCTGTGCGAACAGTTCCTGCTCGAGCCGCGTCGCGGCGCGCTCCCGGTGCGCATCGATCGCCGCCTTGATGCATCGCTCCTCTGCATTGCTGGGTTCGTCGAAGTTCGCCTCGAAGCCGCGCGAGATCGAAATACCGGGCTCGTCGAGACGCCGCTCGAACAGCCGTTGCGCCTCGGCATAGTCGAGACGAATGCCGAGCTCGCGATAGAGTTTGCGCACCGATTGCAAGATTTGCGCCGAGTAACACATCCAGAAAATTCTACGCGCGCGAAAGGCGATTTCGGCGGCTTTTCGCGCAATCTTTTTGTTTTTCAGGTCAGCGTGCGGTCGCTCAGGAATTTGCGGATATAGCTGCAGGGAAATTCCATGGCACACTGCAACGATGGGGACTTCCGTCATGGACGTTGGGGGGCGGCTCGGCACACCGGCGCGCGGTTCCTTCGCGTGGCTGGGCCTCGCCTATCCTTGTCTCATGATCGGCTGCATCGTGCTCAAACCGGCGATCTCGATACCCGGAGCGATCTGGCCCCCGCACGCGATCGCATTTACCGCTTATTATTTGCTGCCCTGGCGCCGCTGGCCGCTCGTGCTGCTGGTCACTTGCTGCTCGGACTTGGCGATCATCACGCTCATGACGACGATTGCCCGCGGCACGCCTCCCAGTGTCTGGTACACGGTGGATGTGTCCTTGTCGGGCACGCTGATCTGTGCCGGTATGGCCGGCGTCATCCGGCTGCTGGGTCGCTTTAACCAAAACCGTCAGCCGCTGGCGTCGCAGGCCCCCTTGATCTTGCTAGCACTGGCCCTGGGGTCCATTCCCGGGTCGCTGCTGACCTCTCAGGTCCATGCACTGGCGGCGGGCGCGCCGATCGACGGCCTCGACGTCAGTGTGCGGATGCTGTCTTCGGTCTTGTCGGTGGTGACTCTGTGCCCCCTGCTTCTCGGTCTGTTGCAAGGTTTCGTGGAGCCGACGCCGCAGAAGCCGCAGCGCTGGGAAGCGCCCGGCCTCGCGCTGACGATCGGCGGCCTATGTCTCTTCTATTCGCTGGTCACCTGGCCCTTCGACCGCTTTCTCGAATTGATGCTGCTGGCCGCACCGCTGCTGTGGTTCGCGCTGCGATTCTCCCACTTCACCTGCGCGCTGGCGTGCGCGGCGCTGTCGATCGGCGTCGCGCTGATCGCCGCCCATGGCTTCGGCGCGTTCCCGGCCTTGGTCCTGCAGGGCAACTGGCACAACGGCGTGCTGTCGACGCAGATCTTTGTGTTGCTTGCCTGTGGCGAAGCGCTGCTGATCAACCGCATGGTGCTGGAGCAACATGCGCTGCTGGCAGACTCCGCCGGCAAGCAGGCGATGCTGCTCGCGTACGCGCGGGCGCTCGACACCGCGGAGGAATCGGTGCGCAAGGCCACGGCCGTCGATCTGCACGACGGCGTCGCGCAAATCATCGCGGGCCAGGGCATGATCCTCAATGCGATGCGCCGGCGCATGAGCGACAAAAGTCCGATGATCGGCCTGCTCGAACAAGCGCTGGCGGCAGCGCGGGAGGCGCAAACGGCCGTTCGCGCGACCATACAGGACCTGAGCCCGCCGGAGATCGAGCGCGCCTCGCTGCAGGAGATCCTGAGCTGGCTCATCCAATATTTCGCGGTTCGCTACAATTTTACCCTGACGACGGACACCACGGGCACGGTCGCACTGACTAGCGAGCAATTGCGGCTCGTCTACCGGGTGTTGCGTGAATTGATCTGCAACGCCCACAAGCATTCGCAGTCCGATGCAGCTCACATTCGTGTCCGACGCAACGGCGATCATGTCGAGATCACGGTCAGCGACGCCGGCGTCGGCTACGACCGGTTCGCAGCCATCGCCGACGGGCGTGCGCGTTTCGGCTTGCGCAACCTGGCTGAGCGAATCCGGATCGCGGGCGGCAGCATGGAGGTCGATTCGACGCCGGGCGGCGGCTGCCGCGTGACGGTGCAACTGCCGGCGCTGGCCGCCGCGGACGCCTGAGCGCGGTCGCCCCAGCACGCTCAGCTGCCGCGACGCGCGGCGCTAACCTCGCGATACTCGCGCGGCGTCATGCCCACGGTCGCCTTGAAGCGCCGAGCGAAGGCACTTTGATCGGCGAAACCGCAGGCAGCGCCGATGCTGGCGACGCTCTCGGCACCGCGCAACATGCGCATCGCCGCCTCGATGCGCAACTTGCCGAGCACCTGTTGCGGGGTCAACTGGAACACGCGGCGAAAATGTCGCTCGAGCTGGGCGACCGACAGGTCGGCGAGATCGGCCAAGGTCCGCATGCGCACGGTCGAGGCGTAATGCTCCTGCAGATAGCTGAACGCGCAGCGTAGACGGTCATAGGTCGGATGCCGCCCGTCCGGCTGGCCGAGATCGCGCGAAATGCCGACCAGGCCGCGGATCGTGCCGCCCTGGCGCAAGGGTCTCTTGCAGGTCAGGCACCAGCCCGGCGCGCGGTTAGGAAACAGGTGTACCTCGAGATGATCCTCGATCAACTCGCCGGCCAGCACGCGGCTGTCCTGTGCCGCATAGGCTCCGCCCAGAGGCTCCGGAAAAACCTCGGCAACATGGCGTCCGACGATCTGCTGTCGTCGCTTGAAGCCGAGCCGGGCGACCAAGGTCAGATTCGCGTGGGTATAGCGGCCCTCGCCGTCCTTGACGAAGAAAACGACGTCGGGCAGCGCGTCGAACAGGGCCTCGAGTTCGGCGGCGGGAACACTCAAGCTGAGGTCGTGCATGGGCGGCATGATTGTGCCGCTTTCCGCATGGTTTCGCGACAAGGAATGCTAGCCGCGCAGGGGCCGCGACGACCATGATGCGGAGCATGCACCGCGTCGACGTCATCGATTCGCATACTGGCGGCGAACCCACGCGGGTCATCGTCGACGGATTCCCCGACTTGGGGGCGGGCTCGCTGACGGAGCGCCTGGAACGATTTCGCCGACGCCACGATGCCTGGCGCAGCGCCGTCGCCTGTGAACCGCGCGGGTCGGACACGATGGTGGGCGCCTTGTTGCTGGCGCCGATCGCGGCCGAGGCCTGCGCAGCCGTCATTTTCTTCAACAACGTCGGCTACCTCGGCATGTGCGGCCACGGCAGCATCGGCGTCGTGCGCACCCTGCAGCACCTCGGGCGCATCGACGCCGGTCAGCATCGCCTCGAAACACCGGTGGGCACGGTCGGTGTCGCGTTACATCCGGATGGCCGCGTCTCGATCGACAATGTGGAGAGTTACCGCCATGCCCGGGCGGTCCGCGTGGACGTACCGGGGTATGGACAGGCGCGCGGCGATGTCGCCTGGGGTGGCAATTGGTTTTTCATCACGGAAGACTCTCCCGTACCGCTCGAATTCGCGCAGCAACGCGCCCTGACGGCCTATACCGAGGCGCTGCGCCTGGCGCTCGCGCGCACGGGCGTCACCGGCGCGGCCGGCGCGGAGATCGATCACGTCGAGTTGACCGGCCCGTCGCCCGCGGCCGGCGTCGATGCCCGCAACTTCGTCTTGTGTCCCGGGCTCGCCTACGACCGCTCGCCTTGCGGCACGGGCACTAGCGCGAAAATCGCCTGTCTCGCGGCCGACGGCAAACTTAGCCCCGGGGCGATCTGGCGCCAGGCCGGTATCCTGGGCAGCGTCTTCGACGCCACTTACTCGCCAGGCACGCACGGCGTGTTACCGCGCATCACCGGCAGCGCGCACATCACCGCAGAGAGCCGCTTGGTGCTGGCCGATGATGACCCCTTCGCCTGGGGCATCGGCTATGCGGCGCCGCTGCGGGAGGCGCGAGACCCGCGGTGAGCAGCTTCGACCTGATCGTCGTCGGCTTAGGGTTAGTCGGTGCGGCCTGCGTCGACGCGGCCGCGGCCGCGGGCCTGCGGGTCGTTGCGATCGAGCCGGGCGGAATCGGCGGCGGCGCGACGGCCGCAGCCATGGGCCATCTCGTCGCGATGGACGACGATCCGGCCGAACTCGCGCTGTCGCGGTATTCGTTGGCGCTGTGGGAGGAGTTCGCGGATCTGCCGCAGGCGCAGTTCAGCCGTTGCGGCACCTTGTGGATCGCACGACAGGAGCGCGAACTCGACTTGATCGACGCAAAAATCGCGCGCCTCGCCGACGTCGGCATCGCCGCTTGCCGCATCGATGCCGCGCAACTCCTCAGCCTCGAGCCCGCGCTGAGCGCGGGTCTTGCCGGCGGCATGCTCGTGCCCGCCGATGCCGTCGTCTATCCGCCGGCGGTCGCGCAATTCCTGGTCGACCGAGCCGCTGCGCGCGGCGCGACCCTGATGCAAGGACGCCGGGTCGGCGCGCTGCAGGGCGGCGGCGTCATACTCGACGACGGCACCTCGCTGCAGGGTCCGACGCTGCTCACCACGGGCTGCGCGCTCGGCGAACTGCTGCCGCAACTCGCGCTGCGCGCGCGTAAAGGCCACCTGGTGATCACCGATCGCTATCCGCGCATCGTGCACCATCAACTGCTCGAGCTCGGCTACGCCGCAAGCGCGCACGGCTCCGTCGCGACGAGTGTCGCGTTCAACGTGCAACCGCGGCCCACGGGTCAGCTGCTGATCGGCTCTTCGCGCGAGTTCGACAGCACGACGACCGCAGCCTCGCTACCGATGGTCAGGCGCATGCTCGCGCGCGCGGTCGAGTTTCTGCCGGGGCTGCGCACGCTGCAGGCGTTGCGGATTTGGACGGGCTTTCGCCCGACGACCGCCGATGGCCGGCCCTATATCGGGGCCGTGCCCGATCGACGCGATCTGTGGGTGGCGGCCGGCCACGAGGGACTCGGCATCACGACCGCGCTCGGCAGTGCACGGCTGCTGGTCGATCAATTGCTGGGCCGCGTGCCGCAGATCGATCCGACGCCTTATCTGCCCGCACGAGCCTGGCCATGAGCGGCGCAGCGCCGATATGGCTGTGAACGGCGCCGGCCAAATACACCTCGAAATCGACGGCGTGGCGGTCAGCGTGCCGGAGGGCGCGAACGTCGCGGCAGCCGTGGCGCGCGCCACGCCGGCCTTTCGCCGCGGGACCCAGGGCGGCATCCGCGGACCCTTGTGCGGCATGGGCGTCTGTTTCGAGTGCCGCGTGCGGATCGACGCGTGCGATCATCAGCGGGCCTGCATGGTGCCGGCGCGCGCCGGCATGCGGGTGCAAACGCTTGCCTGAGCAATACGACGTGCTCGTCTGTGGAGCGGGCCCCGCGGGTCTCGCGGCAGCGCGCGCCGCCGCGTCACAGGGCGTGCGGGTCGGGCTGATCGACGCCCAGCCGCGTCCGGGCGGTCAGGTCTGGCGCCACGATCTGCGCTTCGGCACGCCCGGCCCAGCGCGTCGCGCGGTGGCCGCGGCGCTGGCGGGCGCCGACTGGCTGGGCGGGGCCTCCATCGTCGCCGCCGAACCCGGGGAATTGTTGCTGGAACGCGCGGACGGTGCAGCCCGAGTCCGCTACGCGCGCTTGGTGCTCGCGACCGGCGCGCGCGAATTGTTGCTGCCCTTTCCGGGCTGGACCTTGCCCGGCGTCACCGGCGCCGGCGGCCTGCAGGCGCTGGTCAAACAGGGCTGGCCGATCGCGGGACGACGCGTCGTGGTCGCGGGTTCAGGGCCGCTGCTGCTCGCGGTCGCCGCGGGCCTGCGCCGCCATGGTGCGCACATTGTCGCGATCCTCGAACAAGCGCCCGCAGCGCGCGTGCGTGCATTTGCGTGGAGTCTCGTGGCCTCGCCGGCGACCGCGGCACAGGCCTTGCGACTGCGCCTGGCGCTCGTCGGCGTGCCCTACCGGTGCGGCGAGTTCGTCCAGGCGGCGCATGGCGATGGACGCGTGCAAGCGGTCACGATCCACACGCCGCGCGGACGGCTGCAACGACTCGAGTGCGAACAGCTCGCCGTGGGTTATGGGCTGGTGCCGAACGTCGAGCTCGCGCAATTGCTGGGCTGCCGGCTCGATCGCTCCGGGCCGCACGCAAGCGTCGCGACCGATGCGCGGCTGCGCACGAGTACGCCCGAGATCTATGCCGCCGGTGAAGTGCGCGGTGTCGGCGGCGCGGCCGCGGCGCGCATCGAAGGAGTCATCGCGGGCCTGGCCGCCTGCGGCGCCGATGCGGCGGCCGAACGCTTGAGGGGAGCCCAGCTTCGGGCGCGCCGCTTCGCCGCCGAGGTCGCGCGTTGTTTCTCGCTCGATGCGCGCTTGTACACGCTGGCCGCGCCCGAGACGATCGTTTGTCGTTGCGAGGACGTGCCGTTCGCGGCGCTCGCGGGCTACGGCGACGCGCGCGCCGCGAAACTCGCAACCCGTTGCGGCATGGGCGCCTGTCAAGGCCGCATCTGCGGCGACGCCCTCGCCGCCCTGGGTCGTTACGCGCAACCGGCCGCGGCTGCGCCCGTGTTTCCGGTCCGTCTAGCAACGCTGACCGACATCTGGTCCGAGTCACAACCTGTCACGAGCACCTGAGGCAATCCGATGAGCACAGCATCCATCTGGCGCGGCGTCATACCGGCCATCACGACTCCCTTCGACAGCGACGGCCAAGTCGACCACGCCTTTCTCGCACGGCACGCGCGTGTGCTCATCGACGCCGGGTGTCGCGGCATCGTGCCGCTCGGCTCGCTCGGCGAGGCGGCAACCTTGAGCTTCGCCGAAAAGCTGGCAATCCTGGAGACCCTGGTGCAGGCGCTCGCCGGCCGCGCGCCCGTGATTCCCGGCATTGCCGCGCTCAGCACGGACGAGGCCGTACGACTCGCACGAGAGGCTAAGCGTATCGGCGCTGCGGGCCTCATGGTGCTGCCGCCCTATGTCTATTCGACCGACAGTCGCGAGATGGGCGCGCACGTCAGTGCCGTCATGGGTGCAACGTCGCTGCCCTGCATGCTGTACAACAATCCCGTGGCCTATAAAACCGACTTCTCAGCGGCACAGATCGCGCAGTTCGCGGCGCAGTTTCCGAATCTCGCCGCGGTCAAGGAATCCTCCGCCGACCTGCGCCGGTTCGCCGCGATCCAAGCCTTGCTAGGCGACCGGCTCGAGTTGCTGGTCGGCATGGACGACGCGATCGTCGAGGGCCTCGCGATGGGTGCGGTCGGCTGGATCGCCGGGCTCGTCAACGCCTATCCCCAGGAGTCGGTGCGCTTGTTCGATCTCGCCGCGAGCGGCGGACCCACTGCGGCCGCAGCGCTCTACTCCTGGTTCCTGCCGCTGTTGCGCCTCGACACCGTGCCAAAGTTCGTGCAACTGATCAAACTCGCCCAGGAAGTCGTCGGGCTCGGCAGCGAACGCGTGCGCGCCCCGCGGCTCGTGCTCGAAGGCACGGAGCGCGCTGCCGCGCTCGAGGTCATTGCCGCCGCCAACGCCACGCGGCCGGCTCGATGAGCGGACAAATCGGCGGACTGTCGGCGGCCGCGGCCGAAGCCCAACTGATCCCCTGGCCGGCTCCGGCGGCGCCGATCGGCGCTGCCGAATACGGCGAGCGGCTCGAGCGGGCCCCGGTTCGCGACATGAAAACCCTGTTCTTCGGATTGATGCTCGGCATCGGCCTGCTCACGAGCGTGGCTGCCCGCGCCGCCGACGACGCCACGAGCCGCTTTCACGATCTCTACACGCGCGAGTGGACCTGGCGCGAGGCGCAGTTCGCGGGCGAGGACGACGAGGACCAGACCCACAAACCAGCCGATCATCTGCCGCAGGTCGACGCCGCGACCCAGGACTCACGCGAGCAGTACTGGGAGGAGGTGCTGCGCGAACTCGCGGACATCGATGCGAGCCAATTGAGCGCACAGGATCAGGTGAACTACGAGGTCTACGAGGCACAGATCAAAGTCCTCGCCGAGGATCAACGCGTCAAGGAATGGCAGATGCCGCTCAACAGCGACACGTCGTTCTGGACCGACCTCGGTTTCTCGGCACGCCGGCCGTTTCGCGATGAGGACAGCTATCGGCGCTACCTGGCGATGCTTGGCGATGTGCCCCGCTACTTCGATCAACAGATCGCCAACATGCGCGCGGGCCTGAAGCGCGGCTTCAGTGTGCCGCGGGTCACGCTCACCGGTCGCGACCAATCGATCGTCGACGTCATCGACGCGCCCGACGACAAGAACCTTTTTTACACGCCGTTCGTGAGCATGCCGTCCGGCATTGCGCCCGAGACCCAGGCTGCGCTGCGCGCGCAGGCGCTCAACGTCATTCGCGCAACCGTGATCCCGGCGTATGCCAGGCTGCTCGCGTTCATGCGCAAGGAATACACGCCGGGCGCCCGCAACACGCTCGCGGCCGATGCACTGCCCGATGGCAAGGCCTACTACCGGTCACGCATCAAGGAGTTCACGACGCTCGACACGGATCCGGACACGATCCATGCGCTGGGGACAGCCGAAGTCGCGCGGATCCATGACGAGATGTTGGCGACGATCGCCACGACCGGCTTCCAAGGCACGTTCGCCGAATTCCTGCACTATTTGCGCACGGACCCACAGTTTGCCCCGAAGTCCGCCGAGGATCTGCTGTTTCGGGCGGCATGGATCGCGAAGCGAGTCGACGGCAAGATCGGCCAGTACATCGGCACCTTGCCGCGCAACCGCTTCGGCATCGAACCGGTGCCCCCCGATCTCGCGCCGTTCTACACGGCGGGCCGAGGCGGCATGGGGGTTTACTACGTGAACACCTATGACCTGCCGTCGCGTTCTCTGCCCTCGCTGCCGGCGCTGACCCTGCATGAATCCTCGCCGGGACACTCGCTGCAGGGGTCGCTCGCCGCCGAGCAAGCCGAGCTGCCCAACTTCCGCCGCTACGTTTATATATCGGCATTCGGCGAGGGCTGGGCGCTCTACTCCGAATATCTCGGTGTGGAGATGGGGATGTACGAGACGCCCTACGAGCGCTTCGGCTATTTGAGCTACCAGATGTGGCGTGCATGCCGGCTCGTCGTCGACACCGGGATCCATCACTTGAACTGGACGCGCGAACAGGCGCAGGCGTATTTCCGCGACAACACGGCACTCAGCGATCATGAAATCGAGACCGAGGTCGACCGCTACATCGGCTGGCCGGGTCAGGCCTTGTCGTATTATCTCGGCATGATGCAGATCAAGGCGGATCGGCACAAAGCCGAACAGGCGCTGGGCGCGAAATTCGACATCCGCGCGTTCCACGATGCCGTGCTGTCCCTGGGCTCGGTGCCGCTGCCCGTGCTCGACCGACGCATCGAGCGCTTCATCGCGGACGGCGGCAAGTAAGCCATGGGGCTGCTCGCGACGCTCGTCCGCCGCAAGCCGATTGCCGAACTGCAGAGTGACGCGGGAGGCGGCGGCCTGCGTCGCGTGCTCGGACTGTGGCAACTCACGGCGATCGGGCTCGGCGGCATCATCGGCGTCGGTATCTTCGTGCTCACGGGCACGGTCGCGGCAAACCAGGCGGGTCCGGCCGTCGTGCTGTCTTTTCTGATCGCCGGCGTCGCGAGCGCCGCGGCGGCGATGTGTTATGCCGAGTTTGCGGGACTGATTCCGGTGTCGGGCAGCGCCTATACCTACGGTTACGCGGTGCTCGGTGAATTCGCCGGCTGGATCATCGGCTGGGACTTGCTGCTCGAATATGCGCTGATCGCCGCCGTGGTCGCGGTCGGCTGGTCCGGCTACGTCCAGGCGCTGCTCGCCGCGGGCGGCATTCCCTTGCCGCTCTGGGCGCAAGGCGCCTGGGGCAGTGCGCCGGGCCGGGTGCTGAACCTGCCGGCAGTCGTGATCGCGCTGCTGATCACCGCGCTGCTGGCGACGCGCACCGAGTGGGGCGCACGTTTCAACACCGTGATCGTCGCGATCAAGATCGGGGCAGCCTTGCTCGTGATCGTCGCGGGCGTCGCGTTCGTGCAGCCGGCGAACTGGCATCCGTTCATGCCCTTCGGCATGCACGGCGTCGTCGCGGGCGCCTCGATCGTGTTCTTTGCGGTGTTCGGTTACGACATGCTCACGACCGCCGCCGAGGAATCGGAAAACCCGCAGCGCGACCTGCCCCGCGCGGTCGTGCTCTCGCTCGGCATTGCGATGCTGCTGTATTTCGCGATCTGCATGGTGCTGACCGGCATCGTGCCGTATCGCACGCTCGACAACCCGGCGCCCGTGGCGGGCGCGTTCACCGCGATCGGCCTGCCGCGCATCATGATCGCGATTTCGCTGGCCTCGATCTGCGGCATCACCAGCGTGATCTTCGCGAACCTACTCGCAGGTGCGCGGATCTGGTTCGCGCTGTCGCGCGACGGACTGCTGCCCGCGTGGTTCGGCGCCGTGCATCCGCGCTGGCGTACGCCGTTTCGCACGACGATCCTGCTCGGCCTCGTGACGGCATCGGCCGCCGGGATTTTTCCGCTCGACGAACTCGCGAAACTGGTCAACATCGGCGTGCTCGGGGCCTTCATCGTCATCTGCAGCGCCGTGACCGTGCTGCGCTGGCGTCAGCCCGAACTGCGCCGGCCGTTTCGCACACCGCTGATGCCCTTGACGCCGATCGTCGGCATCGGCTTTTCGTTCTGGCTGATCTCGGCGCTGCCGACCATCACCTACTGGCGTTTCTTCGCGTGGCTGCTGATCGGCTGCGGCGTTTATTTCGGCTATGGCAGGCGCCATAGTCTCCAGGCAGCCACGGCCGGGGGCAATTGACGCTTGGCCGTCCGGAGCCCGTTCCTGAATCCGTTCTGGCTGCTGCTGTCCATGCCTGGTTATATCGGCTGGCGGCTGCTGCCACCACTGACCCACGGCCCGCTGGGTTTCGGTGTCGGCGTTGTCCTGCTGCTCGGGGTCTGCCTGCTGATCCTGCGCTCGGTGCGTCTGCGCGCGGTCAGCGGCAGCGGAGTCACGGCGCTGCTCACCTGGAGCGGCTTGATCGCGATGGGATTTTTTTCTTCGCTGTTCGTGGCAACGCTGTTGCGCGACCTCGTCCTCGTCGGCGCGTATCTGTTGCTGCCACCGGCTCGCGCGGCCGCCTGGGTAGTCCCCAGCGCGATCGCCGTGCTCGCGCTGACCGCCGCGTCCTGTATGCTCGGGTTGCTGCGTGCGCGCCATCCGCGGCTGGTCGAGGTCGCGGTCCCGATCCGCGGCTTGCCGCTGAGCTTGAGCGGATTCTCGATAGCGCAAATCTCCGATTTGCACGTGGGGCCGACGATCCGGCGCGGCTTCGTCGCACGGATCGTGGCTCGGGTCAATCGTCTCGAGGCCGACGTGATCGCGGTGACCGGCGATCTGGTCGACGGTACGGTCGGGCAATTGCAGGCGGAAACCGCGCCGCTCGCAGGCCTGCACGCGCCTCTCGGCGTCTACTTCGTCACGGGCAACCATGAATATTATTCGGGCGAACGGGAATGGACCCGCGAGATCACACGTCTCGGCTTGTCGGTGCTCAAGAACGAACACGTCGTGCTGCGCCATGGCGGGGCCGAGATCGTGCTCGCCGGCGTCACGGACTACAGCGCGCATCATTTCGATCCAGGGCAGCGCAGCGATCCGGTCGCGGCGCTACGCGGCGCACCGGCCGGCGCCGGCGCACGCATCCTGCTCGCGCATCAACCGAATTCGGCCGCGGCCGCGGCCGAAGCCGGTTTCGATCTACAAATCTCCGGACACACGCATGGCGGCCAGTTCCTGCCATGGAATTTCTTCGTGGGCTTCTTCCAACCGTTCACTGCGGGCCTTTATCGAGGGCCGGTGCTCAGCGTCTACGTGAGCCGCGGTACCGGCTACTGGGGTCCGCCGAATCGCTTCGGCGTGGCCGGCGAGATCACGCGCCTGCGGCTCGTGCCGGCAGCGGATCGCTGAGCGAAGTGATCCGGCAGATCACCGGCGCGGTCCGATCACCAGCTCAGGCGCATCACCACAAAAATCCGAGGCCGAGCGTGACGATGTCACGGTCTTGGTCATCGTTGGTGAAGCTGCGCGACCAGACGAAGCGGGTCAGCCAGCGCTCGGTGAGCCGTACGGCGATCGTCATCGAGACGAGGCCCGAGACCCGGCCGGCGGCATGGCCGTCGTCCTCGGTGCGAAAGGGCTGCAGGGCGAAGTACGGCCCGAGACCGAGCCCGAGGTCGAGGCGCGGCGTGAACGCGTGCGTGTGCAGCCAGACTTCCGCGTCCAAGCCGTTGTGGCGCCCGTCGAGGCCGTCGGCCTCGTTGAGCAGCGCCGCCGATATCTGCCAATGGGGGGCGAAGTCGCCGCGATATTCCAGGCCGAAGTTCGTCGACTTGGCCGAACTGTTCGCATTGACGACGGTCTGACCGGCGAAGCCGTTGACTTCATTGGCGTAGCGATCCGACCACTGCGATGCGTCCGCGTGAAAAGCGGCATTCACGCGATCGAGGACTGCGTCGAACGAGTAACCGCCGCCGATCGCGAAGATGCGCGTATCGATGTCGCCCGGAGCGTGGATTTGCGACACGTTGATGCGCGCGAACCAATGCTTGCCGAGATCGCAGGTCACCGAGGCGGTGTAGATCTCGCCGACCCGGTGGTAGTCGCGAAACAAGGGATCGACGTCCGTCGGTTGCGTGTCGAAGTAAGCATAGGGCCCGACGCCAATCGCCGCCGACAAACGCTCGCGCCAGGCCGGGGTCACGGCCCAGAACTGGACCTCGAGACCGTCGCGGTGATGATCCACCAGGTGGCCTTCATTGAGGTAGCCGACCGACAGCGCCGCGTAGCGCATGAGGCTCTGGCGGTAGTCGAATTGCCAGGAGTAGGATTGCGTGGAGTGATCGTCCGCTTGTGTGAGCCCGTAAAGCAAACTCGCCTCTTCGGCCTCGGCAGTCATCGCAGCCGCGCCCGTACCGATGGCGGTACACAGCGCGATCGTTTTCATTCTCATCGTGAAGCACGCTGGCGTATGAACAATGGAGTCCGAGTGTGTGCCGAGAAACCGGAGATCCGCCGTCGACGCTTGGGAAAGATTCGTGGAGTTTTGCGAAGACGGTACGGCGCAGCCTACTCATGGTCGTCGCGAGCGCGTCGCGCATTTGACATCATCCAATTAAACTCATGCATCACACGCTGCTGATCATGGTCATCGGCTTCGGCCTGTCAGCCTCGGGGGCTGCGCTCGGCTCGGTACCGCAGCCTGCTGCCGCGAGCGCTGCGACCGAGACGCCTACGCTCGACGAGGTGCTGGTGACCGGCGAGCGCGCCGGCCCCGGCATGTGGCGGGTCAGCAAGGACGATCATGAACTGTGGATCCTCGGCGTGCAGAGCCCGCTGCCGAAGGAATTGAGCTGGCGCTCCACGGCCGTGAACCAGCGCATCGCTGAGTCGCAGGCCGTACTGGCGCCGCCGGACATCGACTTCGACGTCGGCTTCTTCCGCGGCCTCACACTCGTGCCCGCGCTCTTGCACGCGCGCAAGGATCCCGAAGGTCTGACGCTGGAACAGCGCCTCCCGCACGAGACCTATATGCGCTGGTTGGCGCTGCGCGTGAAATACCTGAGCGGCGACGACGAGCATCTGCGACCGCTCATTGCCGCCCACGATCTGTACACGCATGCGGTGGCTGCGTCCGGGCTCAGCGATGACGACCAAGTTTGGGACAGCGTCAAGCAGGCGGCGCGCCATGCGCGTGTGCCCATCATTGCCGTGACCCTCAAGCTGCCGCTCACCGATCCCAAGGGCGCGATCAACGCCCTCGCCACCGTGTCGCCCGAAGCGGAAATCAGCTGTCTGGATACGACCATGACACGGCTCGAAACCGACTTACAGGCGATGAAGCAACGTGCCAACGCCTGGTCTCTCGGCGACATCGCCGCTCTGCGTGCGCTACCCTATGCGGACCAGGATCTCGCCTGTTTCGATGCCCTCGCGAGCGTGCCGACACTGCGCGATCGCTTCCAGGATCTCATGGTCCGGCTGCGTGCGACCTGGCTCACGGCTGCGCAACGCAGCTTGAGCGAGCATGCCAGCAGTTTCGCCGTGCTGCCGATGACGGCGCTGTTGCGCGAGGACGGCGTGCTCCCCGCCTTGCGTGCCCAAGGCTACGAAATTCAAGAGCCCTGAGCAGCGGCGCTCGCGGCGTCGAGGCTGGCCAGCGCATCGCAGCCGCCCATCACATTGGCTTGAACAGATGAGCATAGAGCCGGCTCACGCTGAGAAGTTCCGGACGCTCGCGCAGTTTGAGCTGCACGCGGCCGCTCTCGTCGCGCAGGGCAGCGGCCACGGCGTCGCTGCGCACGACCGTGCCGCGATGGATCTGCCAGTAGATGCGCGGATCGAGTTGCGCCAACAATTGGCGCAAGGAGATGCGGATCAGGTATTCGCGCGCTGCGGTCATGACCCGGATGTACTTGTCGGACGCCTCGAAGTACAGCACGTCGGCGATCGGCACCATGTGGATCGTCGCACCGACGCTTGCCTGAATCACGGTCAGCGGCGGTGCAGCCGGCGCAGCAATGCCCGTCGCAGCCAACAAGCTGCGCAATTGTCCAAGGGCGCTTTCGATCGAGTCCGGCGCATGTGCGGCATCGCGTGCGGCGAGCACCGCCTGCAGTCGCGCGCAGGTCTTCGCGAGCCGATCCGGCCGCACGGGCTTGAGCACATAGTCGATCGCAGCGTGCTCGAAGGCCTGCAGCGCATACTGGTCATAAGCGGTCACGAACACGAGCAAGGGCAGGTTCTGGTCGTCGGGCCAGTCCTCGCCGATTGCCTGCGCCGCCTCGATGCCGCCGAGACCGGGCATGCGAATGTCGAGGAAAACGAGGTCCGGGCGTAGTGCGAGCGCCTGCGCAACTGCCGCTTCGCCGTGACCGACCTGAGCAAGGACACGCAGTTCCGGCCACAAGATCGCGAGCTCGGCCTGCAGACTCATCGCGAGCAGCGGCTCATCCTCGGCGATCAGAGCGGTCGCGCCGGGCGGGCTCATTGTTTCGCCAAGGGTAAGCGCACGACCGCGAGCGTACCGCCCTCGGCATCGGGCGCGGCGCCAAGGCTCAGCGAGGCTCGCGTGCCGTAGAGAGTGGCGAGTCGCTCACGAACTTGCGCGAGCCCGAAGCGGGCCGCGGCATGCTCGCCGCTTGCCTCGCCGCCCTCGCCCACCGACTCGCCGTTCGGCGACGCACCGACGAGCCCGACGCCGGTATCGCGCACGCGCAGCAGCAGCTCGTTGCCTTCGCGAGCCGCCGCGATCTCGATGCGCCCGCCGGCGATGGCCGCCTCGAGCCCATGCTTGACACAGTTCTCGACGAGCGGTTGCAACAGCAGCGGCGGGACTTGCACGTCCGCCAGAGCCTCGGGCAGAGCGAAGTTGACGGTGAGCCGATCCGCCATGCGCACCTGCACGAGGGCGAGATAATCGGCGAGCCGATCGAACTCGGCGCGCAAGGAATGCCCTGCGACTCGCGACGCCCCCAGGGTGGCACGCAGAAACGCGATCAGCTGATCGAGCATCGTCTGAGCGCGCGCCGGGTCGAGTGCGATGAGCACACGCAGATTCGCGAGCGTGTTGAAGAGCATGTGGGGCTCGAGCTGTGCTTCGAGCAGTTTCAAACGGCTTTCGGCGGCCTGGCGTTGCGCCGCCTCGGCCACAGACTCGCGCTCCGCGAGCGCGCCGCGTGAATAGAAAAAGTACGAGACGACGATCGCCGGCACGAGCGCGAACAGTAGCAAGCTCAGGGACTCGCGCAAGCTGCCCGCGCTGAGCAGATTCGAAGAGCGCTCGCCGGTGAGCCAGTCGCCCAAGATCGTGCCGGTGCTGTAACCGATGATGCTGCCGAGCACGACGACTACGATCATCCAGGGCCAGCCGGGCCATTCCGTATCCTGCGTACCGCCCGCGTTCTTGGCGAGCACACGCGCGAGCGCTAGCCGGCCGAAGTCGATGCAGACCCAACAGATCAAACCGATGCAAACCGAGTAAAGGATGGAGTACCAGAGGTTCTGCTGCCGAACGACCGAGAGCGCGATCCCGAACAGCACCGCAAAACCCACGATGCGCACCGCACGCAGCAGCATGGGCGTTTTCGCGGGTTTCGGGGGCGGAATCATGGTCGGAGCCTCATCGCGGGGAAGTTTGCCCGAGTTCCTAGCCGGCCGCGCGGGCGTCGTCGGCGACCGGGCCGTGACGCGTTGCCGGCGCTCGCAGCGAACGCCCGCGCGCCCAGAACAGCCCGGCGAAAACGCCGTAGGACAGGCTGGTCAAGGCGACGAAGCGGGCATCGGCGCGCATCGCCGGAGCGACGGCCGCGACGACGCCGAACAGGTACCTGGACGCGAACAAGGCGACCATCAACAGCAGCGGCACCCAGCTGCCCGGGACGTGAACTCGTTCCATGTCCGCCGACCATGCAGCGCCGCGGGCAGCGACGAACCGACGGCCACCCGCCCAGCCCGCAGTAAACCCGAGGCTCCAGACGAGCAGCGTCAGGGACAACTCGCCGGGGCCGAAGGCAACGGCGCACAGCGACAGCAGCACGAACACCCAGGGCAGGAAGCCGGTGCAGGCGCGCGACACGGTTCGGTCGCGGCTTTGCGCGAAGCCGAGCCAGGCGACGGCAGCGAGTACCAGCCAGACCCAGACAGGCGTGCCTTGCAGAATCTCCATGACCATGTTCTCTCTCCTCGATTCGCACACGGCGGATGCCGCTTGCCGACACTGTGACGCCGGCGGCGTGCAAACCCAAGCGCGTGCGACGAACGGGCGCCGAACGGCGCGAAGCGCCTGTTCTTGCGCCTGGAACACGGTTGGCTTCTCGAGTTATTGGCGGGGAAGGCTGTTGTCTGTCGCGGCCACACCGTCGCGCCGGGAATCAGCGCGCGGCAAGTGCCGAAACCGCGACCGCGGCACGCGCGCGCTGAGCGCCCGTCACGGGGCCGAACTCAGTGTCGAAAATCACCGGCGCCGAGCGCAGTTGTGGCCGCAACGCGTGATAGCAGCGTGCAATGGGCCGGCGCTGGGGCCAGGACGGCAGGCGCAGCTCCGCGGCAAGGTCCGGGGCTTCGGCGGGAATATCCAGATGACTTGCGCCGATCAGCGCGGTCAAGCCAGCCCCGGCGGCGAGCGCCTGCGGGTAGAACGCGAGCAAGTCGTTGTGCACGGGATCCGCACAGAGCGGCGCCTGCGCGCCGCGCCAACTGGCCACGAGCTCGGCGACGAGACTCGGCTGATTCGCGAATTCGAAATGGCCGAGCTGCGTCGCGCGCGGGTTCAACTCGACCAGGTACGGCGTGCCCGTCTGCGCGTCGACGACATAGTCGAGACCGAAAAAGCCGGTCAGCCGCAGCCGTTGCGCCAGCAACTCGGCGGCGCGCGTCATGCGATCGCTGTGTATGCGGCGGACGATCGTCGAGGCTCCAGTCGGGCCTTCGCTCGCCACGACGACCACCGAGACAATCGACAGCACGACGCCGTCGCGGCAGGCGATCATGGAATTCGCGGGTCTGCCGTTGATGAGCTCCTGCACGATCACCGCACGCACGGGAAGCTGCCGTTGCGACCACAAAGCGAGCGGGTCGCGGTCGATGAGCCGACGCTTCCATGCAGTCAGGCGGCTCATCGGCGTTCGCAACTCGCGCCATGCGAGCACGGCGGCAGCTTGGGAGCGTGCGATGCGCACGCCGTTGCCGGCCGTCTCCCCATCGGCTTTGAGGACGCCCTCGGCCGACACCTCCTCGCTCCAGCGCTCGAGATCGGCAGCGCAGGTGACTCGGCGTGTGCGCGGAATCGCAATGCCGAGTTCCCGCGCGACGGTCAACAGATCCAAACGGCTGGCAAGAATGGGATAGGCAGCCGCGGGGCCGATGGAACGCTCGATCAGCGGACGCAAGGCCGGATCGGACGCGTACAAGGCATGCAACTGGGCGACGACACCGTCATCACAGGGAATGACATAGTCCGGCGCGCAGAGGGTGAGCGACCGGCGCAGGCTGTCGATGGACGCGCGAGAGGCGTAGGCGTCGATGCGATGCAAGCCTGCGACTTTGGTCAGCGGGTGCGCAACGGGGCACAGGGCGCTGACGCGACAGCCTTGGCGCAAGAAGGCGAGCGCCAAGCGCGCGGACAGGGGCCACCACTTTGCCGCGACGACGAGAACCGTTGTCTGCTGACCGTTCAACCTAGCAATTCCCTGCTGGCGCTCGTGACCGACTCCCCGTGGCCGGTGCACGGACCTCGGCTCACTTGACATATTCCCGCAGCCGGGAGCTTTATGGGTCTGCATCATGTTCCATAGCATTGCCAGGCACAACTGACGACACCCGGCGACACCTCGGCATGGATCGCGAGGCGAGAGATCTCGCGTTGCTTCACATTTTACGCGGTTGCCGCGCTGTCCAAGTATGGGTTCGTTTATATTCGGCGAACCGTCGGCCAGTTCACAAAAGCGGCCGATCATTCACCTGGAGCACACCTTGACTGTTGGAGTCGTTGACATTGCCATCGTTGGCGCCGGTCCCTACGGCTTGTCGCTCGCGGCGCATTTGCGTGGCCGCGGCCGCAGCGTGCGCATCTTCGGATTGCCGATGCGGTTCTGGTCGCACCATATGGCGGCAGGCACTTCACTGAAATCCGAGGGCTTTGCCTCGAGCCTATACGACCCTGACTCGCAGTTCACGCTAGAAGACTACTGTCGGGAAAAGAACATCCCCTACGCGCCGATCGGACTGCCGGTCAAGATCGAAGTCTTCATTGCCTATGCGCTGGAATTTCAGCGCCGCTACGTACCGGAACTGGAAACCGTCTCGGTCACCGGACTCGCCCCGGGCAGCGATGGCTATGTGCTCACGACCGATGCGGGCGAGACTCTGCGCGCGCGTCAGGTCGTCGTCGCCACGGGCATCATGAATTTTGCCTACCTGCCGCCGCTGCTTGCTGCTTTGCCGGCGGGTTTGGCGTCGCATACCTCGCATCACAGCGACTTCAGCGCCTTCAAGGGCAAGCGAGTCGCGGTCCTCGGCGCCGGCGCTTCGGCGCTCGACGCGGCCGCGTTATTGCACCGCGCGGGAGCGAATGCGCAACTGTTCGCACGCCGCTCGCAAATCGCCTTTCACACGCCGCCGAAACTGCGGCGATCGCTCTTCGAACGTCTCACGGCGCCACGCTCGGGACTGGGCACCGGTTGGCGGTCGCGCCTGTGCTGCGACGCGCCCACCGTGTTTCATGTCTTGCCCGAGAAGTTGCGCTTCCGTGCCGTCGAGCGTCATTTGGGTCCGGCGCCCTGCTGGTTCGTGCGCGAGGCCGTCGAAGGCCAACTGCCGATGATGACCCGGAGCACGCTCGCCGCCGCGACCGCGATCGACGGCGGCGTGCGCTTGGAATTCGATCGCAGCGGCGAGTCGCACCGACATGTCGTCGAAGTCGATCACGTGATCGCCGGAACGGGTTACAAGGTCGTGCTTTCGCGGCTGAATTTTCTCGATCCGCAACTCGCCGCCGGCATTCGCCAAGCGGCGCAAACGCCGCTGCTCGATCGGCACTTCGAGTCGTCGGCTCGCGGTTTGTATTTCGTCGGCGGTGCGGCCGCAAACAGCTTCGGGCCGCTGCTGCGCTTCGCCTTTGGCGCGAATTTCGCCGCCAAACGTGTCTCGAACCGGCTGGTCAGCGCCTAACCGTGCCAGAATCCCGAGGATGCACCCGAGACCACGCGCTTTTCGATTGCTGTTGATCGTAGTTGCAATCGCGACCGCCGGCGCATGCGCAGCTGGTGTGGCGGCCGCCGGCGCCGCTGCCGACCCCGCCGGCGCCTTGCCGCCGGCACCGGGACCTGCGACGGGTCTCGCTGACTCTGCGGCGCTGCGTGCCACGGTCTTCGGTACGCCGCCCGAGGATCTGGCGCCGCTGCCCGCGCGCGTGCCGCTCACGGAAATCGACCTCAAGCTGCCCTGGGCAAACCCGGTGCCCGCGGTTTTCTGGTTCGACAAGAAGCTGCGGGTTTGGTTATCGGCGCAGAAGACACCCGCACCGCTCGCGATCGTGATCGCCGGCACGGGCGGTGACGGCAATACCGCCAAACTCGGGACCCTCCGGGCTGCGCTCTACGGAGCCGGCTATCACGTGTTGACGCTGCCCTCGCCGACATTTCCCGGCTTCATCGTGTCGGCCTCGCGCACCGGGGTCGCGGGTGATCTGCGGCAGGATGGCGCGGATCTTTATTCGGCCATGCAGACGATCATCGCGCACTTGCCGCGGCGTGTGCAGATCACCGACATCGACGTGCTCGGCTACAGTCTGGGCGGCGCGAATGCCGCGGTCGTCAAGGCCATCGATGCCTCCGAAGGCAAGTTGCACATCCACCGCGCGGTGATGATCAATCCTCCGGTGAGCCTGTTCACGTCGATCGGTCGTCTCGACCGGCTGTTCGCGCTCAACATCGGCACCGGGGATGCGGCCATCGAACGGCTCTACCGGCAACTGTACGCGGAATTGGCAAATCTCTATCGCGCCTCGGATCGGGTCGAACTCGACGAAGATTTTCTGCTCGGCGCCGCCGCGGCCGTCTTGAAGACCGACGCGGAATTCTCGTCGGCGATCGCACTGAGCTTCCGCCTGGACCTCGTCAACATGTTTTTCGCGGGCGACCTGTACGCGGGCACGGGCGTCGTGGTCGATCCGCGGCACCCACCCCGAGTGGGTGATCCACTCGAGAAAATCGAAACGACCCTGCGTGCGATGCCGTTCTCGGAATACTTCGCGCGCGTCTTTGCGCCGTATTACCTGGCGCATCGAGCCGATTCCACGGCCAAATCGCTGATCGCCGACAATCGTCTCGACATCATCGGCGAGGCCTTGCGCAACGACGCGGACTATTATGCGCAAACCAACAGCGACGATCTGATCCTCGACAAAGCGGAGCTGCGCTGGCTGGAACATACGCTCGGCGACCGGCTCGTCGTCTACGATCATGGCGGCCATCTCGGCAATCTCGGCGATCGGAGTCAGATCGCCGACATGCTCGCCATGCTCGCCGGCACCTGGCATCGGCCGGCTCCGTGAGCCTGCGCCGCTGTTCGTTGCCGGTCGCGACCCTGCTCGCGGCGACCTTGGCCGGTTGCGCGACGCAGAACGTCGACATCTCCAGTCTGCCGGCCGCGACCCCCGCCGCCGACAACGCCGCGGCGGCCGAAAGCCGCACCGAGCTCGCCGCCGCGGTCGCCAGTGAAGGCAGCGAAACGGCGGCTGCAAACGGCGCAGCCCCGCCGCCACAGCTCACGCCCGCCGATGCGCCGTCGATGTACACCTACGACCCATGGGAGCGACTCAACCGGTTCACGTACCGGTTCAACGCGCGCTTCGACGCGGCGGTGTTCCTGCCCGCGGCCAACGGCTATCGGCGCCTGCCCTCGCCGCTGCGTTCGGGTGTGCACAACTTTTTCGGCAACTTAAGCGAATTGAGCACGATGATCAACGACACGCTGCAGTGGCGACTCGGCCGGGGCGTACGCAGCTTCGGCCGATTCGTCGTCAACAGTACGATCGGCATCGGCGGCCTGATCGATGTCGCCAAACACATTCGCCTGCCGAGCGCACCGACGGGGTTCAGCGATACGCTGGGCACATGGGGAGTGCATCCCGGTCCCTATCTGGTGCTGCCTCTGTTCGGGCCCTCGACGCTGCGGGATACGATCGGGCTGGCCGGTGACATTGGCACGCGCTACGGAATCAATCTATTCGACCTGTATCGGGGCCCTTTTTATAAGACCGGTTCCCTGGACGTCACCGATGCCGTCGACGAACGCGCGAACACCGCGTTTCGGTATTACGCGACCGGTTCGCCGTTCGAGTACGACGACATACGCTTCTTGTACGTGCGCAAACGGTTGCTCGAGGATACGGGCCTGCATCGCCACGAGCAGCCGAAACGACCCGCGCCCGGTGCCGAAGCGGGCCAGTGAGCCCGCTCGTCAAGCCGACTCGCGCCGACCGTCGCCTTGGGGCACTTCGCAAACGACGGAGTAGCCGCCGGCGCGACCGGCGCCGACAACCAAGCGGCCGCCGATCGAGTTGGCACGGAAGCGCATGGTGCGCATGCCGAGTCCCAATCCGCGCGCTCCGCCCGCGGGGCCGCCGCAACCATCATCGACGACAGCCAGGCGAATCTTGCCGGCGCGCGTCGCCAGCTCGATCACAATCGTGTTCGCGGCGGCGTGCTTTTGGGCGTTCTGAACCGCCTCCTGCGCGATGCGATACAAATGGTTGCGGGTCTCGAGACCGATTGCGATCGGCTCATCCACGCGGCTGCGAAAATTCACGACCGTGCCGCTCAGGGAACTGCGCCGCGCGAGCGCGTCGAGCGCCGCTTCGAGGCTGCCGTCAGCCTCGCTCAAGGGGGAGAGTCCCTGCACGATGCGGCGCGCGCCTTGGATGCAGCTCGCCGCAAGCTTCGAGAGTTCACCAAGCTCGGACGCGCGGCCCGGCCATTCGCGTTCGGCGCGCGTGGCGAGCGCACGCGCGGTCAAAGCGAGCCCGGTCAGTTCCTGACCGAGCCCGTCGTGCATTTCCTGACCAATGCGCCGCTGTTCGCGGGCTGCTGCGTCGATCAAGGCGCGGCCGAAGGCGCGCCGCTCGGTGACGTCCGCCGCGAAGACCAGCGTCGCCGGCTGTCCGGCGAGTGTGATGGGCCGCGTCCATACTTCGACGTCGAATAAAACGCCGTCGCGCGTCCGGTGGTGCGTTTCGAAGGCTTCGGCGGCCGCGGCGATCGCGGACGCATCGGCCGCGCCGTCCTCGCCGACGTCGGGCATGACGCGCATCTGTCCGGGAGCGGCCAAGTCCTCGACGCGCTTGGTCAGAAACTCGGCCCGACTCCAACCGTAGCGGGCGACCGCGGCCTCGTTGACGAGCAGGAATTCGCCGCTACCGCGATGGTGCACCCACATGGGGTGAGGGCTGCGGTCGAAGATCTCTGCGTAGCGGTGTTCGGCGCGCAGCCTTTCGGTGGCCGCCGCATCGCGTTCGGACAACAAGGCCGTGATGATCATACTGAGACCGGTCATCGAGGCACCGAGCGACCAAATGGTGACCAGGCCCTGCAGTTCGCCGAATCCCGCAAACGCGCCGACGCGGAAGAGAAAGCTGCAGGCGGTGGTCACGGAAAGCACCAGCGCACCGGCCGCCGCGGCCGTGAGCCCCAGGCGAAAGGCGCCGACGACGACCCAGAGATTGGCGGACAAGACGATCAGGGGTCGGGCGATTTCGTCGCGGACCAGCAAGATCGCCAAACACCAAGCTGCGACACCCACGGTCCAAAGACAGGCGGTCCCCCAGTTCTCGGCGTAGCGGCGCAGCGTGGTCCGGTTGATCGACATGATCACAGGTGCGACCAGAACGACACCGGCCGTGATATTGCTCCACCAGCGGGTCACCTGCAGGCCGAGACTCATGCCGGCAGGCGCCGGAAAGTCGCCGAGACGATGACCGAGTAGACCGAGGCCCGCGGCCGGCACCATCCCCAAGGCCGCAGCCGCCAGGAACAAAGGCACGTCGCGCGAGCGCGAGAAGCTCGGATCGAAGCCGTAGCGTTTGAGCAGCGCGGCAGTCGACCACGTGCCGAAGCCGAGTCCGATGGCGACGAGGACCGCGGCAATCAGCGCCGCATTGGCCCAAAACTCGATGCCGAGCGCGGCCGCGAAGATGGGCAACGTCATGCGCCAGCCGCCGCGGTAGATCGCGCCCACGGCGATGCCGCTCGGCAACAGAACCAAGGCGAGGCGGCCGCCCAGCTTGGGTACGGCGAGCCCGGCAATGCCGCCCGCCAAAGTCAGCGCGAATACGAGGACCGCGAACGGCCAGAAATGGCCCGCATCCGCCTCGTTATCGCGAAACCTGAACATCATGCCAATGCCGCGACGCAATTGACGCAGCGGTGACCGGCCTAGCTTGAAGTTACGCATCGATGCCGCGCATTATGACCAATCCGCTGGGCGATGGGCCGGCTGATTGCGAACCAGCTCAAGTTTGCGGGTCCCGGGTCGACTTTGCCACGCATGTGGACATGTAACTCGAACCGGCAAGGATTCCCGCGCGCGCATGCATAACACCGGCAATCCGCGAATCCTCTGTGTCGACGATGACCAAGAAATGCTCGACGCGGTGGCCCCGCATCTCGCGCTCCGCTATCAACTCCACCTTGCCACGAGCGGCGCTGACGGCTTGGATGCCTTGGCTTTGCATCCCGATACCGCGGTGATTCTCTCGGATCTGCGCATGCCCGGCATGAACGGTGCCGCCTTTCTGGCCGCCTCGCGCGCCGTGGCACCCGACGCGCGCCGGGTGCTGCTGACCGGTTGCGTCGATATGTCGGCTGCAATCGCCGCGATCAACGAGGGACAAATTTGCCGATTTCTGACCAAGCCCAGCAGCCCGCAGACAATCATCGAGGCGGTGGAGTTCGGCCTCTCGGAATATCGTGCGGAAATGGCGAATCGCACTGCAATAAGACAATTTGCCGCGCGCGACGTCTTGGGCGAAGACCGGGTCACGGGCCTCGCCAGTCGTGAGCGACTGCTCGAGACCCTCGGTGGCGTGATGCTCGAGCGCCAACGGGTCGGTGAATCCGCCGGTACCGTCTATCTCCTGCAAGTCCGCTTCATCCCGCCGTTCGCCGATAACGTCGATTCGGTGCAAATCGATCAATGGATCAGGACCATCGCCGCACAATTGAAGCTCTGTGCCGGGGCCGGCAGCTTGATCGCGCGCTGGGACAAGCAATGCTTCGCGGTCTTCGAGCAAGGGCTCCAGCCCGACCGATGCGCCCGTGGACGCGAGTTGCTCGAGTCACTGACGACGTCCTGGGAGATCGGATCGGTCTGCGTGACGACCGACGTGAGCGTCGGCATCGTCTCGATCCCGCACGGTGCGCTCGAGCCGCAGCTGGTCATGTGCCATGCTGAACTCGCGGAACACGAGTCACGCGGCCTGCCTTACCGGAAATTGAGCTGCTATACGCCTGAGACCGGCGCCAAGGCGGAGTACCAGCGCGAGCTCATGAGTTCCCTGCGTAAAGCCATCGCCAACGACGAACTGGAGCTGCATTATCAGCCGATCGTCGACATCGGTGCGAACCGCATCCATTCGGTCGAGGCGCTGGCACGCTGGTCGCACCCCCGCTTCGGCGCGATTGCTCCGAGCACCTTCATCCCGCTCGCCGAGGCTGCCGGCCTGATCGTTCCGCTGGGAGCCTGGGTGCTGCGGCGGGCCTGCCGCGACGGTCGCCGGCTGCTCGAGCTCGGCTGCCCACGAATCGCACTGAACGTATCCGTTCGCCAGCTCGCGGACCAAGCATTCCTGTATTCCTTGTATCGCGCGCTCGAAGAGAGCGGCCTGCCGGCTTCGGCGCTCGAAATCGAAGTCACCGAATCCGTGTTCGCTGAGGACCTGGACCAGGTCCGCGCCATCCTCGCTGACGTCCGTGCAATCGGTATCGGCGTCGCGATCGATGATTTCGGCACCGGTTATTCATCGCTGTCGTACCTCGCCGAACTGCCGGTCGACATCGTCAAGATCGACGGCGCCTTCATGCGCAACTTCGATCACGGCGGCGAGGCAATCATCGATGCGACAATCGCGGTCGCAGAGAAATTGAAGGTCGACACCATACTCGAGGGCGTCGAAACGGCCGCAATGCTCGAGAACGCCCGCGCCGTCGGCGCGAAGCTGGTGCAGGGTTACCATTTCGCCGCACCGATGGCCTTGAACGCGCTCGGCGCCTGGGCTGAGCGCTACGCGGCGTCCACGCTCAGTGGGTCACATCGGTCGCAGCGCCTCGCAAACGGACAATGAATTCCTCGGAATCGACCGCCTGGCCGTAGTAGAAGCCCTGCCACTCCGGGCAGCCATAGCGGCGCAGGCACTCCAACTGCTCCCGGGTCTCGACCCCTTCGGCGACGACCTTGAGCTGCATGCTGCGCCCCATGCTGATCATCGCGCGCACGACGCTCGCGTCGTCCAGATTCGTCGCCAGGTCGCGGATGAACGAGCGATCGATCTTGAGTGCATCGATCGGCAGGCGCCGCACGTGACTCAGGCTCGAATAGCCGGTGCCAAAATCATCGAGCGACAGATGCACGCCCAGATCCTTGATCGATTGCAGGACACCGACCATGGAGGTGGAACTGTGCAACAAGGCAGACTCCGTGACCTCGAGTTCCAAGTCGTCGGGTGGCAAACCCGTCTCGGCGAGGATGGTGCGCAGACCCTCGACGAAATCCCGTGCGCGCAATTCGACCGCCGAGATGTTGATCGCGATGCGCAGCGGCGGCATCTTGGCATCGCGCCATGCTCGCGCCTGCCGGCAACCCTCGCGTAGTACCCACCGGCCCAGCGGTACGACGAATCCCGTTTCCTCGGCGATCGTCATGAACTGATCCGGCGCGACCAATCCGCGGCGCGGATGGTTCCAGCGGATCAGCACCTCGACCCCGACGACCTTCTCGGTCAGCAGATTGAGGCGGGCCTGATAGCGAAGCACGAACTCGTGACGGTCGATCGCACGGCGCAGATCCGCCTCGATCGACTGGCGCTCGGCCGCATGCATCGTCATATACTGTTCGAAGAATCGGTAGGTGTTCCCGCTCCCGTCCTTGGCCTGGTACATCGCGAGATCCGCATGCTTCATCAGCGTGTCGGCGTCGTCCCCGTCATCCGGGAATGCTGCGATGCCGATGCTCGCGGACACGTAGAGCCGGTGATGATCGATCTCGAGAGGCTGGTTCAAGGCTGCCAGGATCTTGTCCGCGCACAGGGCTGCATCCTGAACGTGTTTGACCTCGGGCAGCAGCACGACGAATTCATCGCCGCCTTGCCGGCTGACGGTGTCCGTGTTGCGCACGCACTTGTGCAGGCGCTCCGCAACCGCCTGCAAGACACGGTCGCCGATCGCATGCCCGAGCGAGTCGTTGATGTGCTTGAAACGGTCGAGATCAAGGAACAACAGCGCGAGCTTGCGATTGCGCCGTCGCGCCAGCGCGATCGCCTGCGACAGGCGGTCATAGAGCAGGATGCGGTTGGGCAGATCGGTGAGACCGTCGTGCTGCGCGAGGTGCGACATCCGCAGCGAAAGCTCGCGCGCCGCGCTCACGTCATGAAAGACGACGACGGCGCCGAGCAGCTGGCCATGCGAATCGCGGATCGGCGCGACGCTGTCCTCGATCGGCGTCTGCGCGCCATCGCGATCGATCAGCGCGGCATGTGCGGGCAGATGCAGGTTGCGTCCGGACTTCAAGACTTCTTTGATGGGATTGCTGACGATCCTTTGCGTCGATTCGTTGACGATGCGGAAGATCCGATCGAAGGGTTGTCCGCAGGCCTGCGCGCTCGGCCACCCGGTCATGGCCTCGGCGATGGGATTGAGATAAGTCACCTCGCCCTGCCGGTTCGTGGTGATCACCCCGTCTGCGACGCTCGCAAGCGTAACCTGGAACCACTCACGCTGCTTGCGCAGCTCTTCGGTCTTGCGCTCGAGCTCTTCGTTGGCCGCGAGCAGTGCGCGCTCGGCCCGCAGGCGCACGATGCGCACGAGTTCTGCGGTCTTGCGGACCGTCGACAGGAGCCGCGCCTCCTCGGCCAGATCCGCGTTGCTGCTCATCAGTTGCCCCGATTCGCGAGGATCGCGGAGGCCAATTCCGTACCCTGGATGCGGGCGCGAATCTTCGCAAAAGCCGTGTCCCGTGAAATCGAATCGTCATCGAAGAATGGCGCAAAGCCGCAATCATCAGTCGTTCCCAGCTGCTCGGGCGGAATGAACCGGGCCGCTTCGATCACGCGATCGCGCACCTCCTCGGCGGTTTCGACGGCAGGATCGTGCGGCGCCGTGACACCGATGAAGACCCGGTGATCGGGCTTCAGGTGCTGGCGAATCAGTTTCAGAAGGGCCGTCCGGTCGGCATGTCGCGGGAGGCCAAGGTAGAAGCTGCAGACGTTGAGCTGGAACAAACTCGGGATCAGCGCAGCGAGATCGAGGCCATGATCCTGCGTTCCGCCATTGTCGCCGACACAGCAGGTGTGCACACCGAGATGTTCGCGCTCGCCGTCCGAGAAGCGGGACAAGGCGAGGTTGTTGAGGTCGACGAAACTCGACAGCAGCACGCCGCTGCGATCCAGGCGCAAAGCGAGGTTTGCTTCGACGAAATCGATCTGCACTTTGTAGGCGCGCTTGTCGAGGCAACTACGAACCTCGCGCACGTGCTCGTGCAGCACATCCTCGATGAACGCCTCACGGGAGTAACCGAGGATGCCTTCCTCGGGATAGACGAGACTCATCGCAGATGGCGAGATGACGGCCTGTTTCAGGGGCACGCGGGCGAGGCTCAAAGCATGGGCAAGGTGCAGGTCGGCGGACTCGGAATAGCGAAACGGACCGGCGGTCAATCGCGGCATGCGCCGCCCCCTTGCGGATGGGAATGGAATCTTGAAGCCGTCGGGCCGCGTATTCGGCAGGTTCTCGACGCTGTACGTCCAGAAGTTACGGTACTTGCGCTGTTCTCCGTCGCTGATCACGGGCGAGCGGGTCGCGGCAAAGCAATCGATCGTGTCGCGCACGGCTGCCTCGTACAAAGGCTCGAGGTTCGGATGGCTGCCGCTGCCGCAGGCATTGATCGCGTCAATCAAGGCCCTGGGTCGCGGAATGCTGCCGATGGGTTCCGTCGGTAGGAGCATTCTAAAACCGGCCCCCTTTCATGCGACGAGTATCCGCTGCAGCACTTCCAGCAACTGCGGCAAATCGTAGGGCTTCATCAAGAGCGGCACCCCATGGGCGAGCCTGCCGCTCTGCTCCAAGGAGACGGCCCCGAATCCGGACGCGAACAACAACTTGAGCTGCGGGCGCAGGGCCTGTGCCTCGCGCGCGAGTTCCGCGCCACCCATGGCGCCCGGCATGATGACATCTGTGAACAAGAGGTCGATTTGTTCGTCAGCACGCAGCAGTTCCATTGCGGCGTCGGCGCCGTCCGCGGCGAGGACGCGGTAGTTCAGCGCGCGCAAATTATTGGCGACGGCCGAACGAACCAAGTCGTGATCGTCGACGAGCAGAATCGTGAATTGCCGCGCCGACGGCTGGAGCGGGGACGCCGCCGGGTCGCCGGCGCTTTGCGTCCGGTCCGGGTCAAAGGACTTCAACTGTGCGATGAGATCGGCGGCGCGCGCAACGGCGCGCTGGATCGCGTGTGCGTGACGCGCGTTGGGGGAGTCGGCAGCACTCGTCTGCAAGATGGACTCGGCATTGCTCAGCACGGCGTTCAGGATATTGCTGAGGTTGTGAGCGATGCTGGCTCGATCGGCGGTCACGTGAAGCAATCCAATGATCGACCGGCGGAATCGGCCAAGGCAGAGTCACGTGAAAATGCACGGCGTGCCACCGCTTACGCCTGACGTGCCGATCCATGCAACAGATGACGAGAGCTCGTGATGCAACCCCCTTTGATGCGCTAATCCAGCCCGCATACAGGCGCGATGCCTGTCGCCGGATCGCTATCAAGTCACTGAATTCTTCTTTGTGACTGCCGCCACTTTATGACAGGGCGCTTTGCCTGTAAATGCTGCATTGCATTGGCCTTGAGCTAGCTGCCGCAAGCCTTGCCATGGTCAGGCCGATCGCCTTTTGCCTTGGCATCGGCTTCGGAGTGGCTTTCGCGCCTGCACCCGAGAATGAGCGCAGCCGAGGGTCCGAATGCGTGACGCAGTTAACGCCTCGCTCGCGGGCGCGAGCCTACGCTCTCGTGCACGACCGGGAGGCGATCGCGACATGCATAGAAACCATCACTGGCTTGCCGCCGGGCTCGGTTTGATGGTTCTTCTACTTGCAGGTTGCGGGTCGAGTTCCATTCAAACTTCGGCCGGCACGCTCGCGACTAACAGCAGCAGCGGCGCGAGCACGACGGGCTCGACGACGATCGGCAGCGCAAACAGCGGCAGCAGTCAGCTGACCGGCAAGCTCGATACCGTGGTGGCGACTGCGTCGGTGTCCGGCAGCCTCTCTGCGCTCGTCGGCACGACGCAAACGCTGAGCATCACCTTCACGTCGAGCGACGGCCTGCCGATCACCGGTTTTGCGATTTCGGGTACGACTTTGCCGACCGGCTGGAGCGCGCCCGCAAATTTCACCTGCGCACTCGTCGATTCGGGCAGCGGCTGCGTACTCAATCTGAGCTACGCGCCGACTGCGACCGACAGTGGCACGCTCACGGTCAACTACATCTTCGTGAACAATGCGAAAATCCCGGAGTCGCCCGGTGGCTCGATCAGCATTCCTTATAGTGCCGCGACCGCGAACAATGTGCTCGCATCGGTCGCCCCGACCGGGCAGTTGACGGCACTCGTTGGCGAGGACAGTCAATCGATCGCCGTTACTTTTACAACGGACGATGGCTTTGCGGCAACGAACCTGTCCGTAACGCCGCAGCTGCCCGCCGGCTGGAGCAGTTCGGTTGCGACGCTGAGCTGCGCAGTCGTCAGCGCAGGCAATGGTTGCCAGCTCGGCTTGACCTATGCACCGAAGGCCGCTGGCAGCGGCACGCTGACCTTGAATTACGCCTACACCGACGGCACCGGCGCGGCGCGGACTGCGGCCGTGAACATTCCCTATACGACGACCAGCCATGACAACGTGATCGCGACCGCCTCCCCGGTCGGGCAAGTGAACGCTATTGAAAAGACCGGCGCTCAGGCGGTCGCGATCAGCTTCACGACCGACGACGGCAAGACCGCGTCGCAACTGTTCCTGACCGACTCTGCGGCACTGCCTGCGGGCTGGAGCGGCAATCTCGGCGGATTCGCCTGCGCGAGCGTCAGCGTCGGCAATGGCTGCCAGCTGCACTTGACCTACGCACCAACCGCTCTGACGACCGGCACGCTGAGCCTCACGTACGGTTACACGGACTCGGCTGGCACGGCGCAGATGGGCACGCTCGATCTGGACTATGCAGCCACGACCAACGACAACGTCACCGCCACGCCTTCGCCCATGGGCGAGATCAGCGCCGTCGTCGGCGCAGTGGCGCAGACGGTCACCGTAACTTTCACCACCGACGATGCCCGGCTCGCGACCTCGCTCGCCGTGACGACGAATCTCGCGACCTTGCCGGCGGGCTGGAGCAGTGCCGCGGAGCCGTTCTCCTGCGCCAGCCTTACCAACGGCGCGGGCTGTCAGCTGACGCTCACCTACGTGCCGACGCTCGCTGCCAGGGGCACTCTGCGAATCGGCTACTCGTATCGCAACAATGCGGGCGAGAGCAAAACCGGCACCGTCAACATACCCTACCGGGCGACGACCAATGACACGATCGTCGCGACACCGAGTGTAACGACGCTGGCCGAATTGACGGGCAGTAGTACGCCGGTCACGGTCACGTTCGCGACCAACGACCTTAATCCGGCCAGCGCTCTCAGTGTCACGACCAATCTCGCCGCGCTGCCGGCCGGCTGGAGCGCGACCACAAACCCTTTTTCGTGCAGCACCGTAAGCGCCGGGACTATCTGTGAACTCAGTTTGAATTATGCGCCCACGGCTGCATCGACCGGCACGCTGAGCCTCGCCTTCAGCTACTTGAATGACTCCGGTTACCCGGGGACCGGCAGCACCTCGATCGCTTACACCGCCTCCGTGCCGACTTATCTCTATGTCGCCGATGCCGGCGGAAACGGCCTGAGCTCGTGCCCGATCAATGTCGACAACAGTCTCGCAGCCTGCGTCGCCACGGGCGCGGGGTCTGCCTTACCGACCGGTGTCGCGGTGACGGCAGGGTACGGCTACGTGACGAGCACGAGCGGCAATTCCGTATCGGTCTGCACGCTCGGCACCGGCGGTACACTGTCCGCTTGCAGCGCGGCGACCGGCACGTTCAGCGCACCCACGAGCATTACCGTGAATCCGGCGGCCACCTTTGCTTACGTCGGGCAAACCATCCCGGGTTCAGTGCTCGTCTGCGCGATCTCCGCCGTGGACGGCTCCTTGTCGGGATGCGTCCCGGCCAGCACCGGCACGGGACCCATGATCGGTCTCGCGCTGTCGGCCGACGGCGCACACGCCTATGGCGTTGTCGCCGCCACCGCGGGCTCGCCGCCCGTCATGAGTTTCACGATCAACGTGTGCGACGTTGTTGCCGTCGACGGCACCTTCACGAACTGTGTGGCCACGGGCACGAACACGACGGCGGCCGCGGCCGTGCTCGGCATCGAAGCTGGCAATCTCTATGCGACGACTTCCACCGGGGCACTCGACGTCTGCCCGGTCAACGGGGATGCAAGTTTAGGTGCCTGCACGCAGACGGCCGTCGGCCTGGGCGCGGTCGGGATCGCGGCGAGCGGCGGCAACGCCTATTTGAGTGTCGGCCTGAGCGCCGGTGCGAATTCGCTGTTCGTCTGTCCGATCACTGCCGGCGGTCTCGTGGGCGTCTGCCAAGCGTTCAGCGATCCCACCCTGAATGGCGCCACCGGACTCAGCGTGCACTAACTGCCGAGTTGGTTCGGATCGCGCCAGCCACGCTCGAACGGCAGGCGCCAAGCATGCGGGGCGATCAACTGATGGATCGCGTTCGGCCCCCAGGCACCCGGATCATAGAAGCGAACCGGCGGCGGCGCTTCCAGCAAGGGGGTCGATACTTCCCAAAGTCGCTCGATGCCTTCAGCGGTCGTGAACAGCGTGTGATCGCCACGCATCGCGTCGAGGATCAGGCGTTCGTAGGCCTCGAGCACGTCGCCGATATGTCCCGTGTCATGCATCGCGAACTGCATGCTGAGCTTGTCGAGCCGCATGCCGGGACCCGGCCGCTTGCCGTAGAACGACAAGGACATCCGAGCGGCGTCTGCGAGATCAAAGGTCAGATGGTCAGGTCCATGCGCTCCGATGCCCGAACCCTCGGGGAACATGCTCTTGGGCGGCTCGCGAAAGGCGATGGAGATGATCCGTTGTCCCTCGGCAAGGCGCTTGCCGGTGCGCAGATAAAACGGCACGCCAGCCCAGCGCCAGTTGTCGATATGACATTTGAGCGCGATGAAGGTCTCGGTGTCGGAATCCGGAGAGACCCCCTCCTCCTGGCGATAACCGACGTATTGCCCGCGGACGACGTCGGCGGGCCGGATCGGCAGCATGCTGCGAAAGACCTTGTTCTTCTCCTCGCTGATCGGCTTCGGCTCCAGCGAAGTCGGCGCCTCCATGGCCATGAAACCCAAGATTTGAAAAAGATGCGTGACGACCATGTCCCGATAGGCACCGGTCTGTTCATAAAACCCGGAACGCTTGCCGAGCGCGAGCTTCTCCGGTACGTCGATTTGCACGTGGTCGATGAAGTTCCGATTCCAGATCGGTTCGAACAACCCGTTCGCAAATCGGAACGCGAGAATGTTCTGGGCCGCCTCCTTGCCGAGAAAATGATCGATGCGGAAAATCCGATCCTCTTCGAACACTTCGTGCAGTCGGTTATTGAGCGTCACCGCCGTGACGAGATTCGTGCCGAACGGCTTCTCCATGATCACGCGCGATCGGTCGACGAGTTCAGCATCGCCGAGCAAACGCACGGCGGACAGCGCCGCGTTGGGTGGCACGCTCAAGTAGTGCAATCGTTGGCTGTCACCGTCGAATGAACGCTCTGCCTCGAGCACGGCGTTCTTGAGCACCGCCGGGCCCGCACCCATCGGCACGTAGTGCAGGCAATTCGAAAAAGTCTGCCAGTCGCTGTCGGTGAACTTGCGGGTCGCAAACTCGCTCAAGGCCTCTCGGGCGATTGCGCGGAAGCCCTCGTCGTCGAGCTCGTCCAGAGAGACGCCGATGATGCGGCAGCCGGGAATGAATCCGGCGCTCGATAAATGAAACAGACCGGGCAACAACTTGCGCTTGGCGAGGTCCCCGGTCGCCCCGACGAGTACGACGACCTGGGGATGCTGTGGGCCCACGCCCGGCGGTACTTTTGACACTCGGTAATTCCTTGAAAGCTCGGACGCGAGTGTATCGTAAACGCTTGCGCCCGCGGCGCGCGGCAGCGGCCCGCGGACGCCGCCGCAGCGCGCGTGTACGCAGCGAGGTCGACGCAGCGCTGTCGCCAGCGCCTGAGCGATCGCCGCCTAGTTCAGAGCAGCGACGCGTGCCAGGTGTTCACCAGACGACTTCGGCGAACAGGTAAGCGAACAAAAAGGCGATTGCGGCAACATAGGATGCCGCGAGGGCGACGCAAACGTTGCCGAAAATCTTGCGATTCGAGTTCATGGTTCAGCCACCTCAAGTGGTTGGGTCTCGACTCGTCGGACGCCCCCATAAGATAGTGCGAAAGCCCGCGTCCGTCGAGCCTCTGCTGAGGAGGGCATATTTCTCGAGGAACACGCCGGATTTACAGCTTGACGCGATTGCCGCGGCGCGCGATATCTAGAGATCGGTGCACTTGCATCCCGTTGAGCTGGGTCTACCGAGAATAAACAAGAGCTGGGCCGCGTAGAACATAGGCATCTAACGTTAGGCATTTACTGCGCATGGTCAGCTCTCCGGCTCTCGACTGGTTCGCGTCGACGGCATGTGGCCGAGCGGGGTTAGCGGTTGCTGCCGTGCTCTGTTGCGATGCAGAGCCCGCAAGCGGTTCCTCGCTGTTCTTGATTTCGATGCCAGCAATGAGTCGGTCGGCAACCGCCGCTGCTTGATCGTTGGTAAGCACGCATTCCTACTGCGGAGACAGTCAGTGTGCGTTATCAGAATACCGGGATTCCCAAACAGCGGGCACCGCAACCAATGGACTGCAACTTTAAGTGTGTGTTCCGTTATACGTCAATACTAGCGTATTGACAATCCGAATAGGCGTATGACAGGCTTTGGACGATGGGTACTCCCGCAAAATCCGCACAGCTGCAAATCCGGGTGACTGACGAGCAAAAGACCGCGATACAGGAAGCAGCCACTCGCGCAGGCATGGACATGTCCGCCTATGTCTTGAGCCGCGTGCTCACGGCCGCATCAGTGCGGTTCAAAGAATGCGTGCTGGCCTGCTCGCACGAGACTTCGTCACGGTTTGCGCTTGCGGAACTCAACTCGCTGCTGTCCGAATTGACGCCCGGCGAAATGGGCAACGCTGTCGCCGCCGCCCCGTCCGTCGCGCTGCCGCCGCTCCTGGCCAACTACATTGCCGCGATGGTCGAAACCGGATGCGCGCGCTGTTCCATACCCGTGCCTGCGTGGACGCGTTCCATTGCGCCCTTGGAGTCGCCTGCGTTCGGCAGTTCCTTACAAAGTCTTCGACTTCATCTGCTGACACACTCTCCACCACCCTTCCGGTTCAGAAACATCTTCATTGATTCGGGCTTGGGGCACCGCGTGTGACCGTTGCCCCACTGACACAGGCGGATATTCGGCGGCTGTTCGATTTGCTCAACGCAGAGCTGCGAAATTCGGGAACCCAGGGAGAACTGTTCTTGGTCGGCGGTGCCGTCATGTGTCTTGCCTACGCGGCACGTCCGGCTACGCAAGATGTGGACGCCGTATTTCGGCCGACTGCCGAAGTACGCGAAGCTGCCGCGCGGGTTGCGGCGCGTGTCCGAATGCGCCAAGACTGGCTCAACGACGGGGTCAAGGGATTCATGAGTGCGCAGGGGGAGTTTGCGACGTTCCTGGAACTGGATCATCTTCGAGTCATGGTCGCGCAGCCGGCGTACTTGCTGGCGATGAAATGCCTCGCGATGCGAATCGGCGCCGAATTTCACGACGAAGACGACGTGCGCTATCTCCTTCGACACCTGGATATTCGCGACTATGAGACCGCGCTCGCCCGCATCGAAAAATATTATCCGCTCGAGCGCTTCCCGCAAAAGTCGCTCTATGCGTTGAGCGAATTACTTCCGAATAAAGGGGCACTCGCCGGGTATCAAAATGACTGATTCGGAGTCGACCGCCATCGCGGTGGTTCTCATGTCTGCTCGCTTGGGCGCTACGCAGTCAGTTCCCCATCGCGTCTGTCAGGAACAGATCGTCGGCAGATCGGGCCAGCGCTCTGGCTCAACAAACAGGAAGTAGGTGGATGGCCGCGATTGGAGACATCCCCAAAATTCTAGCCTTCAAAGTCGATGTTGATTAGCACATGGACCAGTAACCACATGCTTGTCGCCAATCATGAAGACCCGATTGCGCGATTGCGGTATTGAACAGCGTTACTGTGGCACCCTGGACCCCCTAAAGGGCGTCATCTCCGCTTCGCTCTGAGGGTGACTGACGGTCTCAGTCCGAACATAATTTTCTTACCGTCTGGCGGAAGCGGTGAGATGGACGCCCTAAAGGGCGTCATCTCCGCTTCGCTCTGGGGGTGGCTGACGGTCTCAGTCCGAACATAATTTTCTTACCGTCTGGCGGAAGCGGTGAGATTCGAACTCACGGAAGGATTGCTCCTTCGGTAGTTTTCAAGACTACTGCCTTAAACCACTCGGCCACGCTTCCCCGGGCAATACATTTCTCTCAAGACCGGTGCATTATCTCCAATTTTGCGCTTCGGTTTGCCATTTTGTTCTGTGAGCGATTACTAAAGGTTCGGCAGGTTGATTTCGCCGCGCATGACGGCGACGACGCGACCGGCGATATGGACGGCGCTGACGAGTCCCTGCCGGCGTTCGGTGCGGCCGAGCAGCAGGCTCGGTCGGCCCATGTCCACGCCCTGTTCGATACGCCAGGCGGTGTCGGTATCTCCACCCTCGAGCAGCGTCGCGAGCAACGCGATCGTCGCGGCGGTCGCACTGCCGGTGGCGGGGTCTTCGACGGTGTTGTCCAGCGGTGAGAACATGCGGGCGTGCAATTCCTTCGGCCTCGCGCCACGGCAATACGAGTACACCGCGTCCGTGCCGATGGGCGGCAGAAGCCGTGCGTGTGCGGCGCTGTCGGGCTTGGCGGCTCGCAATATGTCTCGACCGGTGACTTCAACCACGAGAAACGGCAAACCGACTGAGATAACTTGCGGCGCATGGACCGACGTTGCGATCTCAGACGGTTTCAGCGTTAAGCAAGCGGCTGCATAATGGCACCTCCACGCGCGAGGTAAAGATGCGAATCTTCGCCGTGTGACCGACGGCGCGCGGCGGCAGAAGGAACGTCGTCTCGGAATAATTGAATTCGGTCGCGATCGACTGCATTTGCTGCGTCGTCATACCTTCACCGTCGAGCACGACAGCGAGCGGGTTGCCGCCGAAGACTCGGTCCGTGAAGACATCGACGGTGACGTAACGACGCTGCATGACGGACCCGGCTCGCTTGGCTTTGGTCCCTTAGGATAGCGGATCGCCGTCCCGGCTCGAGACTTCAGCGCGTGGTCTCGGCGGGATACCTACCGGTCCTGGTAGGAGCCGGCTTTGATCGCAATCGGCTTGGCGGTCGGATAAAACTGGGTGAACGTCGAATCGACGGCTCCGTGGGTTTGGTGACAGGCGTAGCAAGTGGCCATTTCGGCAAGGATTTCGGCGGACTGCGTACCGTCGGTCGCGAAGAAGGCCCAGCCGCCCTTGAACCGCGATTCGTCACGGACGTGAAATTCGACGCCCATCATCTCCTCGGTTTGATAATGCCCCGCTTGGTTGATGGATCCTCGTGTGCCGGCGACGCGAACTTCCATGGCGAAGATCGTCTTGTCGGGCCAGTGTCCGGATCGTTTAAACGCCTCCCAGGCGGCGGGATTGACGAAGACGTTGTCGAACATCGAGTGATCCATCATCTCGGGTTTGGCCGAATAGCTCATATCGATACCGGAGGTCAAAAATACCCACTCCCGATAGTTCTGCGGAAACACCAGCGCGCCGTTTGCGAGGTAGCGGGGGCCCTCTGTCTCGCCAGCGCCCGCGGTCGACACCAGTACGGCGAGCGTCAGGCTTAGCGCGCCAAGCAGCTTGGTAATCATGACTGCGCTTCCCCCACCGCCCCGGCGCATCCCGAGGGCTTGTGCACGCGCATGGTTGCCGGCGGATTGTTCGACAGTTTGTTCAAGGGTCGCCGGGGACGCATCAGCAGTTCCCCGCCGCAGTTGGGGCACCTGCCGCCGAGAACGTCCTCTGCGCACGACCTGCAGAAGGTGCACTCGAACGAGCAGATTCGTGCGTCGGTCGAATCGGGCGGGAGATCTTTGTCGCAACACTCGCAGCCAGGACGCAGTTCAAGCATGGATCTCTCCTTAGGTTACGCCGGATCACACCATGCGAGCCGGGACGATTTCACTGAGGCCGTGCCAGTCACTCAGCGATAAATCGATGGCGGTAATCGCTGGGCGTGACGCCGAAGCGACGATCGAAAGCGCGACGAAACACATCATCGCTGCGAAATCCGACCGCGGCGGCGATCGATTCGATGGGCGCTTTGGTCTCCACGAGATGATCACGGGCGGCGTCGAGTCGGAGCGCTTGGATCAGGTCGGCCGGACTTTGGCCAAAGGTCTCGGTAAATCGGCGTGTGAACTGGCGTGCGCTCAGATTGACGCGCGAGGCCAGTGCTTCAACCGTCAATTCCTCGCTGAGATGCGCCACGATCCAAGCTGCGAGATCGGCAAACCGATCGCCGGCTTTGACCTGAAATTGCAGAGGCACGGAGAACTGCCGCTGACCCCCGGAACGCTTGATGTAGACGACGAGATCGCGGGCCACGGCCAGGCTCAGGTGCGGGCCGTAATCGTCTTGAATCAAAGCGAGACTCACGTCGATTGCCGCGGTCACACCGGCCGCCGTGTAAAAGGCGCCGTGCTGGATGTAAATCTTGTCGCAGTCCATGACCAAGGCGGGGAATCGTTTCGCGACGTCGGCGGCGTAGCGCCAGTGCGTCGTGACGCTGCGCCCGTCGAGCAGGCCGGTGGGCGCCACGCCATAGAGACCCGTGCAAATCGAGACGACCCGTCGGCAGCCTGGCGCGTGTCGCAGCACTGCGGCGGCGACCGCTGCGGAAAGCGACGGTGTGCGCAGTCCCGCACCGCCCGGCACGATCAAGGTGTCGATCGGCACGGCTGCGTCGAGCGCGCAATCCGGCGTGATCTGCAAGCGCGATTCGCTGCGGAAAGGCTCGCCATCGAGCGTGACCGTCGCGACTTCGTAGGCACCCGGGCGTACGGCGTTGGCTGCCTCGAAGGCGTCGAGTGGCCCGACGAGGTCCAGGGTTTGAACACCCGGGTAGCCGAGCAAGGCGATGCGAATGGGAACGGATGGTTTCATGGCGGTCTCCGATCTTTATACGCTGAGCGAGTCCGCGTCCTGTAGGTCGTCGAAGCGACGATTCCGGCCAGCGCAGCCGCGCCGTCGGTTCAGCGCTGCGCGTCGCGGGTTCAGCGCTGCGCGTCGCGGGTTCAGCCCTGCCGTCGGGTTCAGCCCTGCCGTCGCGGGTTCAGTCCTTCGCGGCGCGCCTGTCGTGCAAGCTCGCCCCGCAGCGGGAACAGGCGTGCGGACCACGCGTACCGAGGATCGTCGCCGCGCGCAGCAAGAGCGAATGCTGGCACCGAGGACAGCGAAAACCGAGCACGAACAGGGTCAATACGGCCACACCGAGAAAGCCGAGCACGCCTGCGCGGAACCCGTGATTGAGCCACGTCGCCTGCCAGGAATTGCTCAAGGCGCCGATCCCGAGGAGGCCCGCCAGAAGGAACCTGAACCACCACTGCAGTCGCGAAAAAGTCGTCATTTCAGTCACTTACGAGTCGTTTTTCGACCGGTTCCGGTCGAGGTCCGCGCCCGCCTGTATCGGTGCTCCAGCGCGGGTTACAATTTTCGCATGATCCGGGATTACACCAGTCAGAGCTTGAACTCCTTGCCGCCTTTCGAGATCGGCGATGCCCTCGAACGCGGCAATATCATCCGTTTCCGCGAGTGTCCGTTCCCGACCCCGCCGCCTGAGGATATCGAGTTGCTGCGCGACGAACTACCGCGGCAGCTCAACACGAAAAACGTGAGCTATCACCCGGAAAGCGATCGGGTCCACGGCATCAAGGACAACGAGCGCTTGCGGACTTCAGCCTACCGGGTGTTGAAGGCGCACAGCGAGACCGTCGAGGCCTTCCTGCGACAAACGATTCCGCATCTCGTCGGCAACTGGACCGTCGGTACCTCGAGTTTCCGCCCCATTCAAGAGAAGGGCCGCAATCTCAAGCCGCATGCAAGCAACGAATTGGTGCACATCGACGCCGGTGCTTACGGCGCGACCAACGGCGATCGCATTCTGCGTGTGTTTGTGAACGTCAGCGCGCATGAGGATCGAGTCTGGGCGACCAAGGGCACGTTTGCCGAGGTCTATGCCAAGTATGCCGAGGCCGCCGGCATCGCCGGCAGACATCGACTCGACAAGAGTGCGCTCGGGCACCTACGCACCGCGATGCTGCGCGGCCTCGCTGCCACGGGCGTCAAAGAGGCGATGGTCGCGGACTCGAGCCCCTATGATCGGCTCATGCGGCGCTTTCACAATTTCATGAAGGACACGCCGACCTTTCAGGCGCGCGACGAGGACTATCGCGAGATTCGCTTTCCGCCCGGCAGCGCCTGGATGGTGTTCACCGACACGGCGAGCCATGCGAGCGTTTCGGGCCAGCATGCGCTCGTCAACACGTTCATCGTGCGTCTGGCGCAATGCCGCCTGCCGCATATCGCGCCGCTCAGTATCCTGCAGTCGGGTCGCGCTGCATGAACTCATCGAGCCGTGCGATGACTTCGCCCGGCTGAATGAGATCCATGACACCGGGCTTTTCGATCTTCACCCACCATGGCAGCTGTTCGGGCTCCTTTCCCATGAACTTTCGGGCCGCATCCGGAAACCGGTTCACGCACCAGCGCAGACTGCGGTAGGGACCGCTGCGAGCCGGGTTCGTCGGGGCGTAGAGCCCGATGACCGGCGTGTCGACCGCGGTCGCCATGTGCGCAGGGCCCGAGTCCGGTGTCAGCAACACGGTCGCTGCGCGCAGTAGCGCGAGCATTTGCGGCAGGGTATCGCGGCCGATTTGATCGATCGGCGCCTGCTGCATTTCGGCGAGAATGCCATCGCCCATGTTGCGCTCGATCGGGGTCGGACCTCCGCACAGCACGACCCGCATGCCCCAGCGGCGCTGAGCATGCGTGGCAACCTGCGCGTAGAACTCCGGCCGCCAATTGCGCAGCGTATGACTCGAACACGGACTGATCAGCAGGGTCGGTTGCGCGTCGGGAATGACGCGCTTTGCATAGGCCACGGCGTCCGCGGGCACGGGTAGGTTCCACTCGAGCCGCCGTTCGCGTATCCCGAGCGCCTCCGAGAATCCCCAGAAGCTGTCGAGCACGTGCTCGCGGCGCCGCGCGGCGATGTGCCGATTCGTGATCAGCCACTGCCCGTCACGCGATCGCGCGCGATCGAAGCCGAGCTTGAGCGTCGCCGGCACGAGCGCGCAGACGAGATTAGCCCGAAAACTCACATGGATAGCAAGCACCGCGTCGAAGCGGCGCCCGGCGAGCGCACGGCGCAGGCGCACCAGTTCCCGCACGAACCGCCGTTTGTCGAGGGTCAGAAATTCGATCTCGGGCAGCAAACTCATGAGTTTTGCCTCGACCCGGCCGATGATCCAGGTGATGTGCACGCCGGGCCATGCGTGCTGCAGCGTGCGGATCAGCGGGACCGCGTGACAGGTGTCGCCGATCGCGGAAAGTCGAATCAGACAGAGGTGTTGCAGCGGCGCAGCCCTGCCGGCGGCGGGCGGCTCAGCGATGACGGCCGACTCGCACCGGAGCTGTGAGCGGAATATGTTTCGTGCGCCAGGACATGGACCCAGCATCTTCCGGTCTTTGATTCTGGCGCGCAAGTCGGGCTCGGCGGCCGAGGGATGCCGCAGCAGGGCCTTGAATTGCCAATTCGCGCCTCCACCATCCGAGCGTTGGAGACCCCCGGACGCTTACCTGGGTTCCCGGGCAGCCGTGCCCCAGGAATGCTAAAATCCGGTTCAGACGATTCATAGGAGTGTTGATCATGGCCACGTATCCCAGCAGTAACGCGTCATTTACACGCGCCGGCAGCGACAGCCGCGCCGTCTTCATCACCCGTACCTACACGCACCTCGTTGGCGGCATCCTCGGGTTCATCCTCGTGGAATTTGCCCTGTTCGACTCGGGACTTGCGGCCGACATCTTCCGCTTCATGATCGGCTTCAACTGGTTCCTGATCTTGGGTGCCTTCATGCTGACGGGCTGGCTTGCCACGCGCACGGCGCAGACGAGTTCGTC
>Ga0116228_10000157_pt1 | contig 45584 bp, 34 predicted proteins | sample S1TSphfallax_2_FD_89694 | JGI IMG/M metagenome (GOLD analysis project Ga0116228, IMG submission 89694) | Host-associated microbial communities from peat moss isolated from Minnesota, USA - S1T2_Fc - Sphagnum fallax MG | ecosystem: Host-associated > Plants > Peat moss > Unclassified | place...
AGAAAGTAAAATTGGCCTTATAGCATACTTGACTCTCAATATGACCACCTAGCACCATAAAATTTAGGCCAATCCATATCCTTTGTGCAATGAAGCCAAGTTGAGATTTTAAAACATGTTTTCGACATCATCATACCAAGGTATCTCCGACCTTTTGGAACAAGTTGAAGCTTGTGGAAATCTCTCTTGAGGCAAAGTTGGATCCCCAACTACTGTGAAGTGTTCAAAAGCAAAGTATGGGCTATCTGTGATGAATGTATTCAAGTGGTTTCATTCCCCATATGTCATTTTCGTAACTGCTTCACAAAACTAGTCCTACAATAGAACATAAAGAATGTGAAGTTACAAATGATTCAATTCAAGTAATGTTTACAAATGTCAAAAATTTGAAGCTTGACATGAACTAACATGAACTAATGTAAGCACACGTTACCATTTTAATTAAATAAACATTGCACACTAAAATGCTAAACTTGTAAACATGTTGGAACTATTAAATAAATAATTTTTCATATCCACAACAATGAACAAATAATTTCCATTTAAATATTGTCATGTTATCAATTGGGATTGCCTATTATCTACACCATAATTATTATAGAAATTGTGCTTACATGTAGTTGCCTTGCCTATACAAAAGTGCATAGGTCAAGAAAAAATCAAATTACTTATGTCATACCAATGAATACTTTTATAATACCAAATGAAAAAAATTAGACTTTCCCAGCATATATAATAGCTTGGTGCAAGTACCAAATTTTTTAAAAAAACAAAACTTGATTTCATAGTGATTGGACTACCATGGTCTATCCTAGCATTATCATCAACATCAAATCAAGACAATAACTACAATTAAATAAAGTTAAAAGGCAAATAGAAACCATGAAATGTACATGTAGAGCTTTGCTCATGCCCTCAAAGTGTGACACCATTAGTAATTGTTCTACCTCAACACCATTTTCAACACCAAATATTGGTTTCACCATGGATGGAGTGATATCAATCATCTATTAAACAATTTGTTTTCAACTATTTGATCAAATTGAGTCTTGATTCTATTGCAACAATTTAAATTAATATGACATTTTCAATCTAAAGATTTCAGATATTGAAATATGATGGAAAAAATGATAATTAATACATGTTATAAGATTTCGTGATTAAAGTCAAACCTAAAGTGATGCCATGGGAAATTGGAAACCTTCAAGTAGTGCATGACCAACAATTGCACAATCTTGAAACAAAATCTTTGATATTAGAAATCTAATTATATTTTCAATTCCCTTTCTGAAGGTTGGTCCTAAAGTCAAAGATCCAACATGCGTCTAGAATAATGTTGCCCACTTGTCATCTTCCATGATGGAATTCTTAGCAAGTTGTTGAATCTCCACATCATCTGTAGGGAGCTTGTTAATTTCTTGCCAAGTTGAGAACTTAAGGGCTCCAAAATTAGCCTCCCATATAGCAAAATCCCCTCCATGGTCAAGTGAAGGAGTTTTTCCACATGCATGTGCAATTGTTGATGCAATCATGCAATTTGGAACCCAAACCACATGAAAACACAAGCTAAATAATAGGAATCCCATAAACTCAAACTTTGGTTTTTCCCATGATGACAATGTTGTTCATGACTTCAAGTGTTAGGTACATTTGTTTTCACCGGTGACAAATATCGCACCATACTTTTGTTTTCATTCCATTGTGTTAAAATGAGAGAAAAAATCATTTTTTTGTTATTGGTGTGGAAAGAAATCATACTACCGATTATCAAAAGTTTACCCAAAACCCTTAAATCATACAAGTTAGACAATTCTTGCATATACATTGATCATAACAATAAGTATTATAGAGAAATCATCAACTCTCAATCACATTTAAACAATGTAATTTGGAATGAATGTTATACATACTCTTGGGTCATCAAACATCTGATGGAAAACTTCCTTCAATACTCTTCTTGTAGGACCTCTAGCATCCACAACCCCTTCTTTTTTTTCTTCACCAATATCAATAGTCAATGTGTACTACCAAGTCATTGATGGCCACATCTCCTCCTTTTTCTTCATGGACAAAAAGAATGCCGTCAAGGTATTTAACTCCTCATCAACCTTAACTTGGTGAAAATTCAATCAAAGTCATGGTTTTTAATATCAAACACTTCATAAACTATGCCAAAAAAAAAGTGTTGAGTGAATAGAATAACATAGAATAACACTTTGAAACCTAAGTTAATAAAATTTTAGTAATCTCCTACATTGAAAATAAATGGTTATTTTCGAACAATATCATTGACATGTCTTCATTTAAAACCTTGTCATTGATGACAAGTTTTCTAGCCCCCAAATGAACCCTTGGAAATAAAGAAAATGGAATTTGTACTAATATTCCATATTTATTGAAGATGGCACCTTAGTCCATACAAAATTTCTCATGCTATAGTAATAACAATACAACATATATGAACTATGTGTTAAATGATTACATGTTGCAATTTGTAAATATGTCTAGGTATATTGGTCCAACATTTCAATCACATGAAATAACTTATTTGATATAACAATTCATTAAATACTTCAACCAATCATCAAATGAATTCAAAACTTATTAAATATTGAGACACAATTAAAGCATTGGAATATTAATTAGCTTGTAATCTTGCATACAAAAACTCAATATTGATAGAACCTTATAAATACTATAATTATGACATTATTTGTAGATTGTCAAACCATCAAACAATGTAGCCATTACTATTGATGGAAAATGAAAACTTAGCATGCAAATGAAATCTAATATCAAATTCAAGGAGAAAAGAAACATTTATACAAATAATACATTTTTCTCAATATGAGGAAGAGATAGCAAAGTCTTGTAGGCACACAATTTATACAAGAATTGCAAAGCATATATGCATTGTAGCAAGATTCTTCCTTTTGAATTGCTACCAACAACTTCTCATGAACAAATCAAGGAGATTGGTACATGTCCTCCTTCTGCCACTTTGTGATCCTTTCAACCATGCCTTGAATTACATCCATTGTAAATGAACATGCCAAGGAAGCTTGGGCACTTGAAATGTGGGCAAGAATGCTAAAAGTTGATAAGGTTGAAGTTTCCAAATATGTTCCTAACACTTCATCAAGTAGATCCCACTTATCCCAATTTGGATGCACATTTGCTTGAAATTGGAAAATGATATATTGGGTTCCAAAAGTGAAATCTTCACATTTTCTCACAACCTCCACCTCTAATGTTATCATGGATTCATTTAATCCCTTATGTTTGGCTTTCATAACAGAAAGCTTTGTAAAAGTTTCTAGTTGAATGCCATCTTTACAAGTCAAAGTACATTCCTCCAATTTTTCCAAAACATCTTATCTCAAATTTGTTGAAAATCTACAAAAACACGCATGATGTATCCTTTTATAAGTAAAATGGTTCTTGAAACAACATTGTCTCATGTCATGTTCTCATGGTTCAATCATGTCATGAAAGTTATTTTCATCATAATAAAACATACATGCGATTTGTACATGAAATCATTGCTATGATAAAATTCCCTTCAATTGGAAGCTATGAATTTTTTGCAATATCTTCACCAAAAATACAAAATGTAACAAATAAGAAGGAATTCATGATTTGAAGAATTCTACCTATACTTATGGTTGCCAAAGAGTCAAGCTCTGATTCTGCACTTTGTGATTTCACCCATATCACTATTGCTTGGGCATTGTAATATCTTTAAATATTCTTCATATTGATGTTCACCTTTTTGGATATGCCAAGCCATTGTTTCAACATTGTAAATGTTGTTATGAAAGGCAAAATTTGATGCAAAGGCTACAAGGGTAGGGGGAGGGGTTACAAGAATTTATTGGTGGAACATGTTGTTGAACCAATTCATGCACTGCAAAGGGCCTTGTTTCATCATAAATATGTTGGTCATCATGGTCTTGTGACCATTCCTCCACTTCATCTTTTGTATCACCCAAGAAATCCACATGTTCTTTTGATCTACTACATATAGCACTAGTAGAACATGAAGCCATAGGGGACTCGTAGTTTTCATTGGGTCTTGGAGTGTTTCTTGTGTTATAAGACCTTGATAACCTCAAATTGGCATGCATTTCACAATCCATAATACATATCCACTATTATTTTGTTTCATTTCAAATTAAGTTCCATGTTGTTTTATTGTTAGATATATGATTGTTTAAAGGTTGCAATATTTCCTTTATTCAAATTTTGATGACATGAATTTGCAAGTTTGTTTGTTTTTAGATGTTGGACATTAATCTACATATTTAGGATGTGCATGATGTGAAATGCATTATAATTAAAAAAAAAATTGTATGCTTGTCAAGAATTGAATTTTTTTGGCAACAAATATGGTCACAAGTAACCTTCTTTTATAAGCACATTTTCACTATGATGTCTAACAATGGGACTTTAATTATTGCTAATGAATTTCATAAGGCCTCTCTTCATGTTGTATTTATACCAACATTCCAAAGAGATGTGGACCAAATTGTTGTTACATGGAATGTACACAATGTTCATAAAATTATAGAAAATAGAAAGTTTATTCCATCTCATGTTCCTACACAAGTCTTCCAACCCCATGAGAGAGAACTTAGGCAAGTAATACACACATATTATGCAACTTTTAAGAATATGATTTGGTATAGTCATCATGTGCACATGTGTTACAACCTCTAGATTAGATGTGAAGTTTTATTTCATGTTATTCACATACTTGCACAAACGTTGTTCATATTGTGTGTATATGCAGAGAAATATTACCACCTTTGGATAGTGTAGCAATTGAACATCATCGAATTATGGGATTAGAGATTGAAGATCTAAGTGTTCGAAATCAAGTACATGAAGATGAACCTATTGACCAATTTCACAATATCATTCAAGTATGCACTCAAAGCCTTATGCTTTGCAACATCCATGAGTTGAATTTATGTGGGATTCATTATATGTTAAATTTTTAAAATAAAACAATTTTCATGAGAGAAAAATGAAATTAGTACTAAATTCAATTTTTTTTCCATAAGACAATGAAATCCCTTGACTATGTGCCAACTAGTCCAAAAACAAATATTTCAATAGCAAATGGTATCAATTTGACATTTAACATTATTGCAACCTTGTCATTACGATTGGATACATTGGATCTTTAAAATAATGGATGGAAATCAATGTTGATGATTGTTTAAACAATGTGGTTGTAAAGTTGTAAACTAATGAAGTAATCATAATCATATGTTTATGACTTTGGTTGTAGGAAGTGATTGCCATACAAGATAAAGCTTACAAAATTGGAGAATTGGCTTTTGAAGACTTGGATTTAAAGTTTGAGCTTCATTTGGCACTCACCCAAGAATGTTTCTTGGCAATGCAAGGTCAATATGGGTTCCAAGCTTACTTGGAGATGTGTTTGAATGGATGCAACATCTGCAAGGTGGCAATAGCAAGACTATTGATTCAAGCTCAAGAATCACTTTTGGGGTCATTGTAGTGCAATCACTATTATAGAATGCAAAAAATTTATGTGGTTTAATATTCACATATTAAAATCTATATTGACATGAATATTATATACACTTCTTGTTAAGGCCTTTTGGAATACATTGATTTGATGAATTATATGCAAATCATTGTTAGCTAGGTTCAAACAATGATATTATATAACTATACATTTTAAAAATACAAACAAAAAATTGTAACCCATTCTTTGAAGTAAAATACTCATGATTATCACACATTCACATCTTCCACCATTGACATTGAAGCCTTAACCATTTTCTTTAAAAATACATATGTCTCCTCCAAAAACCTCAAAGAAACACAAAGGATGAAGGTGTTTTTTTCCAATTCACATAAAGACCTTTTGTTTCAAGAAAATAATTTATTGTGTGGTATTATGTCAAATTTTCAAAGGACAACTACAAAGTGCCCAAAGTGACTACCCACAAATGTTTTTTTAAAGGTAGAGCAAAGCTACTTGAACAACTACCCAATATTGTGGATTGTAAACACTTAACCATGAGAGTAGGCTTGTGCAAATGGTATTGTTATATGTGATTTGCCTTGTGGGTTGCAAATTTCATAGTAACATGTCACCTTGAGAAATTACACCTCCTACCATATAAAAAGGAACTTATAGCCATGAAAAATAGAATACATTATAGTTAAAAATTAAAAAATTACACATGTAACCTCTAAAAGTTTACCATGAAGATTGTAACCACAAAAATTATTTCCATGAAAATTTAATATTCTACATCAACAAATTTGACACTATGAATTGAATAATCATGAATTACGCTTGTGCAAATGGTAACATTCCCATGTTTGACTTGTGGATTGCAAATTTCATGGTAAGATGTCACCTTGAAATTTTTCATATGTAACCATGAAATGCAAAACCTATAACTATGAAAAAAAAACTTGTAACCACTAAAAAATAAAAACTTGCTTATGCGACTTCAAAAACCCATACCATGAAAATTGTAACCATGAAAATTTGAAAATTTACATCAATAAACTGAACACCATGTTTAAAGATGCTTGTGCAAATTGTATTATACCTTCCTTTCACTTATGGGTTGCAAATTTTGTGGTACCATGTTACCATGAAAAATGACACCTTTAACCAAGAAAAATGGTATTTGCAACCATTGAAAATTGAAATCTTCTACATTTGACGTCAAAATAACATACCATGAAAACTATTACCATGAAAATTTGAAATTTTACATTATTGAATTTTACATCATGAAATGAGCACCATGAGATTATACTTTTGCAAAATGGTGTTATTCCCTCTTTTGACTTGTGTGTTACACATTTTGTGATAACCTGTCACCATGGAATAATACACTTGTAATCATGAAAAATGACACCTATGATCCAGAAAAGTGATACCTATAACCATAAAAATTTCAAAACTTGCACATGTAATCTTGAAAAAAGATACCATGAAAACTACTACCATGAAAATCTAAAAATTAACACAAATAATTCGACACCATGAAATGAGCAAAAAGTATTCCATATGTTCCATACATACGTACAATTGTTTTGAATATTGAAAAGAGAAGATGACCTTTGGTGGAAAGTGGAAACTACCGTGGGGTGGGTAAGTCCTTCTTTACCTAGATAAACTACCAATAAATTGAGGGGTAAAAATACTTGGCTAACTTGGTTAGGAAAAAACATTTGTTTTCCAGTTCTCTTTATCCTACCCAATTGGTGAATATTTAGTCTTGTCTTGAATATTTATCCTATCAGGCACATAAACTGGGGGTACTTATTTGTGCTTGTATTAATTAGGTGGGGGTTGCACCCTGGCAATTTTTCTGTTTTTTCTTTGAGAAAGAGCCACATTGATTGGCCCATCACCAATATTTTTGGAACATTGGGCACTGCCCAATATAGAAGCCTTGACATCGTCCCTCCCCAAAATAGAAGCTTAGTCCTGCTCCCCTCTGGGTCCCCATTTACAACTTATGTACATGGATGTTGAACTATGGCCAAACAATGCAGGATAAATAAAAATCGAGGTGTAATAGGGAAAGTCCTAGGGAACACATTGGGAACTTGGGGAACGTTTTGGGAACCCGATGGGACCACATTGGGAACATGTTGGGAGGAGACAAAAAACAAAAGATCCACCTCTCCCATGAACTTGGGAAAAAAAAACTAAATCCTCATAACTTTTTCTTGTTTTTTTTAAAGAGCCATCTTCATTGGCCCCTGAGCAATTTTTTTGGAATATTGAGCACTCCCCCATGAAAGCACCTCTTTGGACCCCCCAGTTGCAAAATAAAAAGAAATGTACTTCCCAATAGTCTACCTTTTCAGTTTATATACATGAGAGTTGAACTTTGGGCAAACCATATGGGATAAAATTGAGGTGATATTGGGAACGCCTTAGGAAAAATTTGGGGAACTTAAAGGGAACTTAATGGGAACAAGGGAAAAAAACCAAAAAATCTCCCCCACCACACCCCAAAAGGAAAAACCCAGGGTCCATCACGAGTGCATGCTGAGCCTTCCCATTGCTTGCATGAAATTTCTATTTCCCAAACTGTTCGTCACCATTTTCAACGTGGGCTAATACCCCCATTATAAACTGGGGTACTTATTTGGCTTCTATGTACTTGAATTTTACATATAGATTGAGGCTAAGGCAGTCTATTAACTTACTTACTTACTTACAATTTAGCGTCATTGAACCATCTTAGGGCTTATTCCCAAAAATTCTAATGACTTGATTCAGACTGATTTGTTTGAGATATTTTACGAATAATTTTCTTGCTTCCTGTGCAATTTACATAGTTTGTTATTATTATGTTTTGTGAATCATGGATAGGATCTCGAAGGTCCAAGAAATAATAACATAAAATACCTTTGCATTTTGATCTACTTCACTTTTTTAATCAACTAATGCACAATATTACCATAAGTGACCCAAATTTCCAAATATAGCCAATTGTTTGAAACCAAAAGTCTCAAATACTCAGCGACTATCTATCTATTTCTAAGTAAAACAATGAAGTGTGGGTCATGCAAAAAACTGCACATTTGTTTTATTATGACTCGTAAATTCAATTGATAATTTGGTTACCTTTTGATGCACCCTTAGATTTGGCAAGTGATATGGCGGGTAAAAAAAATTGCTCAATATTGATCATGAGCAAGGTACCAAACTATGGGTGTTCTCCCTTAGGTGTTTCAAAGTTGGGTGTCATTTTTAATGTGTGCTGGTTGTAGAGCTTACCTATTGCATGGGCAAGACCTTTGTGGTCAGGGTTCTATCCTCTTGAGGAAACTTAATTTTCATTAAATTATGAAACATGTGACTTGACCAATTCACATTATATGGGTAATGAATATTGGGTCAACTCCTAGCTAATTGTGTTTTACCAAAATAAATAGGTTCAAAACATGGTGATGAGCAAAATAAATATGTTCACAATATTAGGATTTCCAAAAGACATATGTTCAAAATCTGACAATCACCAATTTAAGAAATATACATAAATGACTTGCGTTGGACAAATTGCCTTTGACGCTGTGAAAACCATCTAGAGCCAGACATCAACAATATAATATTAGTGGATGTCTAACATTTCACCACATGAAATTATTGTGTCATCAAGTTCACTCCATCATTTTTACATGAGTGGCATTTTTGGCTTTAAAAATTTGGAAGATGATATGGACTCCCTACACATGATGCCTATTATTCTACATGTGAACCTAGGCTTGACCAAAGCTCCATAGAATAATGAATTCCAACATTTTCCTGAGAATATTTTGTCGACTACAATCAACTCTTTGATTGCCGCATAAAAAATTAGCACAAGTACCTTTGTTCTCCTTGTTCTACATTGGAATTTTGTTTTCCGTTTGTGCCAATTTTTTTTTTTTAAATAGCCAAAATAAACTTCTCACGCCTGTTAGTGACTATTAAAATGCCAACCGGTAGCACAAGCTAACTAGCTTCCAAGGGTACAAGGTAACAGTCTTGCTCTAAGCTATGTTCTTTTGGTGCGAAATTTTGTCAAAATGTGAAAAATGAAACAGGAATCTTTTGTGGCAGTATTCCTTTTTTCTGATAAAAATGGTGAAATTTCCCAAAACAAAATGAAAACTTCACATTTGGATGTTGATGTTAATTTGCTAGCATTTTAAAAACCAATTTTTAAACTACTTAGACATGATCTAAAAACCTGTTGCCATTTAATGCTAACTCCCTCTTGGGATGCTAGCCAATGATGCAATATCAGAAAATTGAAAAAATATTGCTGGCTCTAAGGGTAAAAGGAAAGTAATATAAATAAAATGCAAGAAGCAAAATCTTATCAATAAGATAAGTAAAAAGGATTCCATCAACACCAAATCAAAGTTGCAAAATGTGGGAATGTACATGAGTTAAAAAATTATCCTTTCATGTATCACCTTTTTGTCCACTTTTCAAAACAATTCCACAGGCCCAGTTAAAAGTAAACTTCAAATATATAATGCCCAAGTATGGCAACAAAAAGGATAACAAATGTTTTTTTTTCCAACCGAGTGAAATTTATATTTATTCTTTCATTTGTGAGTGGACATGTCTGCGTTAAAGGACATACCCACCTATTATTGGTGGATATCTCTAGGTAAATTAGTTGCCAACAAAATATTGGTGGATAAATTATTTACCCATGCCCAACATTGGGTTTGCAAACAGTCCTCTTTTATTTGAATTTCAAAACGATTGTATGTATGTAGGACACATTCTACAAGGACACAACACCAATCCATTTTGGGCTGATGGCCACAGCACACAAGGTTTGTAACCATCCATGAAATACTTCAAAAGAGAAACTTTATTCAGAATTGAAGGACATGACAATCAACTTAACCTCTTTCATGTCAAGTGCGATACTATTTCTCATTCCCTGCATAAAATTTGATGCAGTGCCATAGAAAGTTTCAGAAGAATAATTTAAAGGTTGCATCTAATGCAACATCTATGAGGTATTTATGAATGTACATGACCTTTGAATCAAGGTTTCTTATTGGCAGCTTCGACTGTGTACTGGATCTTTTGGACAGCCTTTTCACCCAACCCGAATGCATTTTCCAAGACCACATCGCTGATGCCAGAATTAAATAACGCTACTGCCTGTATTTGTGTACCTGGGTTCTGTCTGTTCAGTGCTGCAATGCGGTCTACAGTCCAGACAACGCTAAACACAGTCATGCATTTCCTTTGGGAAGGGCTGATCCTCTTAGCGGTCATCAGGGGTCCCAAAGTTGTGCCTATAAGTCTTCCCCCACAACAGGTTACAGAACCCACCCAATAACCGTTGGTCCACCTCCATGGAAAGACAGGGTAGACCGTCACCACATGGGCCGACCATTTGCACACACGTGTCAAAGAAATGGTCAGAGCAGCCTCTTTTGTTGGTGTGACATTTCGCACAGTGCGAAAATTTTGAAACCTTATGTCACAAATTCAATGATTTTTTGGAAAATAAATCACAAGAATTTGAATTTAAATAATCTAGAAAAATCACCAGATTTCTATACATGTTTCAAGTAATTAGCCAAAAAGTATAAGGATGTTTGAAAAGTTTTCCTTTTGGCTAAATCAGTTTTTGGATGCTTGCCACCTCAACTACATAAAAAATTTGAAAACAAAACCACTAAGTCACAAGGGTTCTCATATTTTAAAAACATTTATAAGGACTACCCCTATATATGATGGATGATATATGTGTCATAACCCATTCATGCATCATATATAGTGTCATTGAACATCCTTTGCGAAGCTCAAATGAAATTAAACATCTTTAACCTTTTTTCTCTCCTCCACCTTCCCCAATGTTGCTGCTTGCAAATCCACATTCCAATTGCAACAATTGAAAGCAGCACAACTAATTGTAAGGGGCGTCTCACTACCGTGGCAACATGCCATTGGAAAAGAGCTATGATCACAAACTGAGAATCAGTGTTTTTCTTTTCAATTTTTTGATATTGCCACATTGATGATCATCCACAAGGAGATTTAAGTTTAGTTATAGACCAGGTAGGAAAGTAAAAAATTATTAAAATCCTTCTATACCATGTCTACTTGGTCAAACAATGTGACAAAACATGGCAATTTTTAAGAAAAAATTCCAAATATTAGTATTTTGAAAAAATGTTTTGCCGAATGGTGTAAATTCGTCACAAAAAAAAAATGCTGCTGAGAACCCAAAAAAAGAAAATGAAAACCACAATTACTCCAGTCATCCTGTAACCTATTGGAATCACTTGGGCAACATTCATAAAAGGAGATTCCACAACATGCCTTTAGTAAAGCCACCTTTGAAATGTCCATCCCATGTTAGGGTTCACAACCACAACTCAAATCACTGACCACATTTCATCTACCATTACAAGGTGTGGGCATACTAGGATTTAAGGGTCCTCACTGCTGGCCTCCGGACTGCCACCAGTTATTTGTAGAGCAACACTTAAAACCTCCATGGACAAGAGCTGGATTGTGCATCACGGTTGGTAGTGTCACCTATGCTTGTCACCTATGGTTGAGAGTGTCCTACATGATGATTAGTGACATGGCACTCCTGTAAGATGTAATTCTGAGACCTCATTGCTCTCTTTTCTTTTCTTCCATCCGAACCTAATTTTGGTACAAACTACAAACATTCTTCTTGTACTGAAACTTTAGCATACAGTTTGGTGGAGCTTAATTTGATGGAATGCCTTGTCTCCTCATTTGAACAAGCTGAAAGGATTCAGCTGAGGAAACTCATTGCCGAAAAGGGTCTCCTGCTTTTGCAAATCAACTGCGGATGCCCCTCTGCCGCTTTCGCCCAAAATCAAGATGCTCAATTGGCTCAGAATGGTATCTTTGAAAGCACATGCCACGGTGGCATAACCTCACTTTGCAGTCAGGACACCAGTAGGTAGTGCGAGTGGGTCTGGTCTGAGTTCCATATGCTGCTGCACTGCACACAACACAAACTCCCTTCTTCTCCTTCATGGGGTGCTTTGTGAAGTAATGCCTCCCTGTGTACCTGCAAAAACAAACAAAAACAGAAAATTACACAAAGTTTCCATATGACACTACACAAATCTGACACTGATATGAGGCAGTATTGATATCAGATTCCCTAACCCACTAATTGCCTACTGGAAACAAATGCATCAACACCCAAGGCAATTTCTGGCTTGCAGGCAAGGAATCACACTTGAATCAAGCAGGAAATATTGGAAAAAGGGTCTGTGGCAAGTCACCTGCCATTTTCATTGGCAATTTCTCCATGATTTACATCTGTGTCACCAAATTGAGTGATACCCTGATGATCCTGCAGTTCCTGGTAGAACAAGTTACAAAGTTGGAACTGCATCATTATGGATGTAACCAGACCTACTTTGATACAACACACTCTTCATAAAGTCAAGAAAGGCTAAATCTAGATTGAAAAAAGAAGAAGGGTAGAGAGGGTATGCGTTTATTTTGTTGTTTTCAGGGGTTTGCATCCTCTGGAGTACCAATAGCAAACAGCAATTGAGGATTGTGGCCACAAGGGTAACAACAAGCAATCATATGAAAGTGAATTCTCCCGTCCTGCTAACAACCCATCTGACAGGCAGTGCATTGTGTTCCCTTCAGTAGATGTGTGAGGGCTTGGCTCACTTGGGTGATATGTCAATTCTGTGGGGAATGCAGGACTAGTTTAGCAGCTGGCAAAGCAGCATACATCCTGTCTTTGCCTTGGAGACATTTCAACACAGTCTATATCTATACCTGTAGTGCATACAATTCAGTTAGTCATCAGAATAATTTCACCATGATCCAGCTTGTCTGGAGTATGTGGGGAGGTTGAGGAAGAAAGTGGGTGTGGGGAAAGGAAAATGACTGACTGATGGCTATTACCTTGGTGGGGAATGTGAGCGTGACTTACCTTCATAGAAATGGATTTTATGAGTTATATTCCAAATTCTCTAACCAGTTGCTTACTCACAAAGTATACCCCAGCCAATGGACTCAAAGTTCAGTTTTAAAACACACAAAAATGCATGGAAAGGTGCAGGGAAAGGCCCTTTTTGGACACTTTTAGACTGAAATCCAAATCTAACATTCACTCTAGTGTCAAAGGGCAGGGTCAGGCTTTCAGGTCGCCCCTCACCTCCTTCACCTCAACTATGTATAACTATTCTTGATGACCTTGGTCACATGAGATGGCAGAACTTGATCCTCTTCATTGAGATTTGAAAACCTAGAATCTCACTACTCTAATACCATAAGACAAATCTTTTCCCAAGATCAAAGGATTTACACAAAAACCACTCTACAAAGCCATTTTGGAATAAATAGCAATTGAAGAGCAGGTCACCATCTTTCCTGTCTGGGAAACCAAAATTGGATGGACTCTAGAGCAGATGACTGCTAAGAGTTTGCTCACCACATGCATGAGGATGGGACTTGTGATGACACAGGTTTGCAATCCAATTTTGTTCAATTCAAGTCCTCTGCTCTCACATGCACACAAACACAAATACACACGAAATTAAACACTGACCTGGGCAGAGTGAACCTCTTTGATGGCTCCCGTTTCTTGAGCATAAAGGATCAATTCAGCCCCCTGAACAGGTTGAGACTCTGCTCAGACAGACAACCACAAATAACACAAGACTTGCATTGTAAGTAAAATCCACAAATACTAAAGCGAATTTCACACCCGGATTTTCAGGAAACATAAAATTATCCTCACCAGGAGAAGCGAAGCATCCGTGGGAAAAAACCCTAAATACCTATTTATGCAAAATGCAACAAGGGTAGGGGAGGAATTCAACAGAAACCTTGAACAGCTCGCAGCTTCCAAGATTGTCCGTAGATAACGAGCTCTGCGTCAGGACCAAACTCGATAGGCTCCTCCCCCTCTGCAATTGCTTCGATGCATACCACCTTACCGGAGGACTCCGGAAGCCTTTTGTTAATTCTGTCCACAGCAAAACCCGCTCGAGTCCCCACCGCAAATCGTAGCACCGTTCCATCTGGACTTGAAACTTGGATGAAGCGACCAGCCAGCCCACTTGCCGTCACTTCCATTCTCCAACCGTGAATCACAAAACAACACCGCACTGCACTCTACTGCAGAGGATCGCACCACCGCACCCTCTAACCCTAATCAGAATTTCACGCTTGACCTTTCTCAAATTTGCTGCAATGGAAAACGAGATTCATCGTCAATCTTCTAATTCGCGCTGGAGAAACAACCATCTCTCTTGAGCTTATCAGCACCAACACCTGCTGCATCGATTCTCTGATACCAGAGTAGCAAAATCGCTCGCTGCCGTGGGAGCAGGGTTTTCAAGACCGTCATCAAACGAAAACTCATCAAACCTTAATTCCTAAAACTCCTAACCTAATTCCACAGTCTGCGTTGCTCCGTTTTACACCACTGCTCAAAAACCCTAAAATACCATTGTTTTTTTCAAATATATATATATATATATTCAGAAAATTATTGAATCTTCAAGAATATTTTATTTATTGAAATGAAAATTTCAAAATTAATTAATTATTTTAACATAAGGGGCCTAAGAGGAGGCAGTGGTTGTTGAGTCTGGCCCTGCATTTTGGGAATGTCCTAGACATGGGCTTTACGTGTCATGAGGCACAAGGCAACTCCAAACTGAAATGTACCATGGAACTCATTTTTTAATAATAACCATCAGTTTTGCATATGGGTTGGTTTTTAGATACCTAGTTGAGAGTCGCCAAGTATGTAGATAGTTATACATCACCTACAAGGTTATGAATTTTATTGTAAAATGTTTACCAATTCTAACACCTTTAATTAAAAACAAACATATTGGTAAATTAGGTTATATGTTTTTTTTATGAATGATGATGCCATCAGAATTAGTTTTAAAATTTTTAATTGTTTATATAAACTACAACATGCAGTCTCATTCATCATTATAAAATATGCTGATTTTGTGAAAATGTCATTCTTTGATGTTTGCAATTTTTGGTTTCATCCTTTATGTGACTCTATTACAAAATCAGATTGTTCGATAGCAAATGTGTTTGTAATAGGGATTAAAGAATGTCAAATGTTCAAGTCATAATTAATGGTTTCTTTCCAAATTTTGATTTCATGTAATGAGTTCGATTTTGAATTGATTGAATCAAATTCTTTTTAATATTTAGAATTAGCAAATGTTTGTAATTGAATATAAATAAAATCATAGAAATTTCATTGTGCCTTTAACAATATGCATCATGCCATGCGACATTGGTTCCAGGTTGTGAATTTTCTAAGGTTTTGAATGGTGTTCATGTAATAGAAGCTGTTCTATTGACCAATTTTCAATGTTTTTCCATTTATTATAATTAACAAACCTAACAATTTTAAGTTTGTGACATTTTGGGAGTTTATTATTATTTGTTATAAGAAAGGAAAATTCTATTAATGATAATGATTCATAAATATAACATCATTAAAATATTTGTCTATGATCAATTAACATATAATGTTAGTTGAATTTAATTCTAGTTGGTTCAATGTAGATTGTGATAAAATCACAATCTTTAGAAAGGAATGTATTGATGAATTTGAAAGTTCAAGATGAATGATACAATGGTAAAAAAAACACAAGATAAACATCAAGTTAAGTTGACATTCACTAAACATTAAGAAAATCAAACAACCCAATTTTTGAATTATTACATATGCATTTGTTTTATTTGTAATGCATTTTGTATGATAGAATGTAATTATGATGTTATTAATTTGTTGATTTTTGTCATATATGAATGTAATATGTTGCAGTTGCATATGGATATCAAGTTAATTGAATATTTGTGATTGTAAGCCATAGAAAATGTGTTCAAGGTCTTTATATTTGTTGGAGTTTTTCTTTTCAAAAATGTGGATTTGTTAATTTTTTCCTTAAACTTAATACATATGTAATTTCGTTAAAGTTTAAATTTTCAAATTTTCAAATATATATATATATGTGTGTAAATCATTCAAAAATTGAAGAAAAATTGTTCACTTTTGCTTGCAAATGTTGTTATAAGATTTTTGTTTCACATCTAGGAGATAGTGTTGTAGCCCAATGGCATTTTGTGATAGTGGGGAAAGGGTTTTCAATCATAATGAATACTTACATGAAATGTATGGGTAACTTAACTTAGTTTCAATCGGCAACCTAGGCCTAGGTTAAAAGCTTAGACCATGAAACCTAGGCCTAGGCTTAATTTAGGCCGAGTGTAAAGAACCTAAGGTTATGCTAGGTGGTTAGGTTAATTAGCAACCTAGCCTAGGTTAATCATATAGATAGGTTGCAAGTTCAAGGATTTAAACCTTTCATCTCCACCTTGATATTTAACCTAGCTACCTACTTAGTTTACATATATATCATAGCTACTTGTTTACCTAACCTACCTACCCCCACCTAACTACCTTTTTACTTATCATTAAATTCAAACCTATATATCAACCCCCACTACACCAATATATGCATCCAAGTTCATTATGTGTTTTCATTAAATTTAAAATGAAATTGGACAAATTTACCATGGTGAAAGTGGGCAACCCCCTAATAAATAGGAATGAGTTGCTATGGACAAATGAATTCATTAATAGTTAAATCACTAATAATAAATTCATTATTAATTAAACCATCAATAATAAATTTACTAATAACTAATTATGAACCTAAGCTAAGCACCTAGGAACCTTCATTAAATTACTTAGTCTAAGCTAGGAACCTAACCCACCAACTTAGGGTGCAAGTGTGAAGGTTTTAACCCTTCACTTCCTTTCACCTCCATGTTAAGGGGCGAACCCCTTGAGGGGGGGGTTTAGGGTTTAAGGTTTAAATCTCCATGTTAAGGAACAAATCCTTAACAAACCATTATTTAAATAAATGACATTATTTTGTCATCACATATTATTATGCATTTATTTTTTAACCCTAGGCAATTCTTGGCAATTCTTGGTTATTTTTTACTATTCTACCATAAAATATTTTATGCTATTATATTGTATGCCATTGTTGACTATTTTACACTATTTTAACATGGCAATTGTTCTATTGTAGGTTATTGTTGACTATTCTAAGTTGTATTATTGGTGGCTATTCTATTGTAGGCTATTATTGACTATTTTAGGTTATATTACCATAGGGTATTCTTGGCTATTATATCATAAATTATAGTTGGTTATTATAAACTATTTTTTCATAGGTTATTGTTGGCTATTCTAAGTTATTTTACCATTGGCTATTCTATTATAATCCATTGTTGGCTATTCTAAATTATTTTACCATTGGTTATTGTTTACTATTATAAGTTATTTTATCATAACTATTGCTGGTTATTTTATAATAGTTTATCATTGGTTATTTTATCATTGGTTAATATTCACTATTTTATTGTAGGTTATTATTGGTTATTTTATGTTATTTTGTTGAAGACTATTCTTGGTTATTCTAAGTTATTTTATTACAAATTGTTTTCAATTATTGGTGGTTATTTTACATATACCATTTTTGGTTACTTTAGAGTAGTCTACCTTAGATTATTCAAGCTTAAATTAATATATAAAAATCTTTTATATGTAATTTTACCTTAGGTCATTATATTATATTTTAGATTATCTTGAGTTATTATATCTTAACATAAAGTAAAATGACCTTGAATAGCCTAAGGTATAATTCGAAATAACATATATTTATTTAAAATTTAAAAAAACATATAATAAGTTAATACTTTAAGGTAAAATAACCTATAATAGTTTAAGGTATAACCAAGGGTATAATAACTTATAATAATTTAAGGTATAAGTTAAAATAATTAAGGTAACTTAAAATAACATATGGTATATCATAAAGTAGCCTAAGGTATTTAAAACAACAACATAAAAAAAACCTATTTACCATAGTAAATTATAATAATGAATTATGTCAATTAGTAATGAAACATGATGTTTACATAGTGACCCTATAATGAAATAACTTCAACAAAGGTGAAATCATTAAGATGCAATGAAATTATTTCATTTTTAAAGTCCCATAGTGATTTAAATTAGTGAATTGCACCCCACTTTTGCATTAGTGTTCATTCACATTCTACCTATCACTAAATTACATACGTATCTATAAATTATCTACCCCCGAAAAACAACATCCATGACTTGGACATTTTTGTGATTATGCTTAAGTTTTAAATATGTAATATGTCTTTAATCATGTAACACAACTTAGTCATGTTTACAATTACATGATTAAAACATGTGGTTTGATTTCCAAACCATGTTTGACCAAATAACAAAACATATTGGACATGTAAAAGAATTAAAAAATATAGATATGAAAAAAATTTGTGGGTTAAAGGTATGCATTTATAAATAATATGTTCATATATATTTATATATTAAAGGTTTCCAAAAGGAGCCTTAAAAAATTAATTATTTTGAATAACTTCTGATCATCAACCAATTGTGTATGATTCTAAATATTGTGATTTTACACATGAACCACAAAAATAAACTCAATTGAACATCATGCCATGGAACATTTTTCTTCTTGGAACCAATATTAAAGTACATTCACACTAGGTTTTGCTTAGGTTTAGCCTCAGTCAACGTAAGATTAATTTCAATTAACCTAGTTTTTGCTTAGGTTCATCTTTTAAATTTAAGCTATGTTTAACCTCTTAGTTTAGCTAATAAATTCAACTTCTAGGTTTAACATAGTTTTTTCCTTTAGCTTAGGTTAACTTAAGTTTATCTTTAAGTTTAGCCTAAGTCAACTAAATTTAACTAGGTTTAGCATGTTCAAGTTCAATCTAAATTTAGCCTAGGTTTAACATGTGAATTTAACCTACATTTAGTTTATAGGTTTAGCTTAGGTTTAATTTTTAAGTTCAACTTAAATTCAACTTTTAGGTTTAGCCCCTAGGTTTAGTCTTTAAGTTTAACCTAGGTTTAGCCTTTAAATTTAACCTACATTTAACTTTTAGGTTTAGTTTTGATTTAACATAATTTGATTTAAATAGCTTTGGGTTATACTAAGTTAACCTGCAATAGTTTAAGGAAGTTGATCTTAACTTAACTTACATTTGGTGAATGGCATAAATTAAATTAGATTAAAATATGTTAGTGTTTATTACTTTGTGGTGAGTAATCAACAAATAAAAAGTTATCGTGTAATGGTTAAAGATTGAACCTTCAAAATGAAAATGAGGGGTTCAAGTCTTCACACTTGCAATTTAGGATCACTTAAGCTCTTTGTTTAAGTAGCTTACCTAGTTTAGTTTAGGTGGCCTAGGTTAGGTTCTTAGGTTAAGTTTCCTAACTTAGACTTCTTAAGCCTTGGTTGTCATGCGACATCACATGATTGGGTCAAAAAATTGTTCATTTGTAGTTTAAAATGCCATGTGGCAACCTATAAGTAGTTAATAAACATTTAAATTTGGACTATGTTGCCACATGGCAACTCATAAATGGACAATAAAAAATTTAAAATTTAAAAATTTTATATTTAAAAAATGAAAAATTAAATGTTGGATGCATTTTCCATGACTATTATTTGATTTGATATTATAAAATTTGACAACGATGATTGGACAATCTTTTGAGATTGTGATCATTCATCCATGACTATAATCATGAAAATGATATGGATTGGCATAAACAATTACAATTATTACTGTAACTAGATGACATAAGCAATGAATCTAAATTGACTATGTAGTTGTTAAAACATATATGATTAAGGTTTGTAGTCATGGACAAAGTCATACAATTTTTTTGACATATAATGCCCATTTACCTACATATAACATACCTACTTACCTATTACCAACCCCAAAAATATCTATCACCTACTTATCATTCATCATTGGATGTGACCAAATTGAATGACAAAAGTTTGATTTTCATCCATCTATTCATCCAAATGTACATGTTAGTCATAATAGATACTTGACCTACAATTACAAATTGACATGTATGTTTGACAATACATACAAGAGTTATAAAAAACAATTTGTTTGTTATTTGTTGTTGGATGTGATTGATGATGGTTGAAATGAACTCACTTTTCATCCAAAATGCACCACAATCACACCAAATAATCACATTTGCAATTACAAATTGGCACATGCCAAAATTCACATTAGCAAGTAAATATGCTTGTGACTTGAGGACACATGGGATTACAACGATTATAGCCACAAAATTAGTTGATTTGGAAATTTAGGTGACATCATAGTAAGGTGTAGTACTTTCCAAGATATGTGGAGTCCATACCAAACTACAAATGGCCAAAATAACACTGTAAATACATTATAGGTTGAATACATTGTATTGCACAAGTCATATGGCAAGGCTAAACAAATGGTTTTTGGATTTTATCAACAAAGGTAACTACTTTAAAAAATTACATTTGAAATATGAGAAGTTGAATTATTAATTTAAATGAATAAAGGACTTTAAGGAAAAATCCATATTTTTATGTATATATATATTTCAATATTATGGTCATCAAAATCTTTCAAAATTGTTTTCCTTTGTATTAATGACATCACATTACATTCCATGTCAAAAAAAGCTTTCAACTAAGAATTTTATGGATTGTGATGCATAAGTTTAGGGATGGATTCAAACTTGAGGGTTTCATGGTGCTAAGGTAAACCAAAGAAATTTCATTCAAACTTTGAAGTAGATAACCCAAGGAAAATATAGTTTTGGGGCCCATGATCTCCAACATGATCAAAACACATAAAATATTTTGAGAAGGAACTAATTATACCTTTAGAAATAATAAAGAAAAGATAATATATATCATGCTTGCTCTATGAAACTTAATAGATCATTTCTAGTGGTGGATTGTAATTTGGACTAGGGTGGATAGGATAGTAGTGTGAAAATTGACTATGACACTATTGAATATTACATTCTTCCATAGGGACAATATTAGTAAATGAATGAACCACTTCCATGACTTATTAAATCAAACAAAAAGTTAACATATCATTTAATACATTATGAAATTACTTATATTTCAATTTATTAATTTTTTTTGAAAGTAAATACTCTCAAATTAATGTAATGTATTTACATTTTGAGAATAAAAACATTAAAAAAATGTAATCATGAAATTCAAGACTTGTGAAATTATAATGATTAATTTCATTAAGTTGATATTTAAATTTTATTTAATTAGAATATTACAATGTCATTATGTCATAGTTATGTTAATTACAAAAATTGGGTGAAAGCATGGTAAACTATATGCCATTCAAGGCTAATTATCAATTCTAGAAAGTATTTTAAAATTCTTTTGTTAAGGAACATGAAAATGGAAAAATAAATAAACAAGGGGAAGAGGGTAGAACTTGCTTAAAACCTAGTTGAATTTTTCATTTATTATACTTCAAACCTAAGCATAAAAAAATGCAAATGTTGAAATTGTCACACATTAACCTAGAGGCATAATCACCCTTGTTGTGCATTCAATGCAACAATGTTTTTGGAATATATATAATATGTTACCTATTTTTTAATGTCATATGACATCCAAAACATATATTTCTACATGCATATAAATGGCAATTTACTTTTGTAACTTGGTAGTGCATACTCCTAATTGCTTCTTAATACACATTATGCTTGAAATTTTTGAATTAAAATTTGTACATGTAGAAAATTGATACTTTTTAGCAAGTGAGACATGTACATAACTTTCACAAAATATTGAAAGTATTTTTAAAAAAGGGCTAATACAAAATCTGAAACTAAAAAAAAACATGTCCATGTCACATATGATACATTTGTCTGGTTTTGAATATCAATGTCAAATGATTTCACCTACTTGTAAGCTTCCAAAGTGAACATTTTCACTTTTTGCAAAGTTGTGATTACTTTTTAAACATACTTTCACCCAATTAGATTAATTTAAAAAATGACATTCATGACATTTCATGTCACATGGATATATTTATGAGATGACATTATTTGTCACAAGTTGAAAGGGGTGATTGAAGGGTGAAAGCACAATTAATTAGACACAAAAAGTAGTTATCATTCATGTAGTCATATTTTTGCATATAAATGTAAGAAAGTAGAGTCAAAATGTTTTCAATCATTATCAAACCATCATGCCGCTCAATAGTGGGTTTATAATTTGCTGTATACAAAGTTTGAGAGACTTTTGTATAATAAAAGTAGGTGAAAAATATTTTTGAAACATATTGGTCAAAATGTGTTGAAAAATACTTTTACATTAGAAAGTTTGATATATTATTACTTTTAAAGTAAAAGTTGAAAGCACATAAGTACATTTTGGTGTAGCAATATCCAAGAAAGTAGAAAAGTCCAATATTTCTCCTACTTTAAGCCTACTTTCTATGAAACAAATGCTTAGAAAGTAGAAAAAATCTACTTGCAGTTTTGAAAATTCTACTTAAATGGACATTAAATATGCAATTTTTTTATATCATTGGTATAAAATCAAAAAACATGTGCATATTGATCATTGGAAAAAATAATATTTTAAAATTTACTATATGAAGGTGTATTTTATGGCTATTTTCCATTTATGCAAACAAGGATTATGGAATGTCTAATTGATCATGCTTTCACCCTGAATGGTAAATACATTAGTGTGACTGAAGATCTAAAGGGTTCAACTTTTCTCAATGACACTAAGTTACATGGTTACATAGTTGAATTGGAAACTTGTGACTACATGAATATATAGTTGATTGAAATTTATCACATTGGAAAAAAAACCCTATGCTTGGGGAAAACTCTAGATTTGTGAAATGTGCCCTAATAATCAAATAACTCCACCTTTTTAAATTTCCCTCATATGTTGTCATTTGGTTTCCAATAGTTCATTATTACTTATGTTAATTTCAAATTTGATTTTATTACATAACATGGACATACATGTGCCTTTTCATGTCCATGTAGGTGGTTAGGGGAAAGGAATGAGGTAGTTATTAGGAAAGAAAATAGTCCATGAAAAGGCACATGTTATTATGCTTTTTCATGTTATTTTTTGAGAAGGCATTGAAATAATAATTATTGAATCACAACATTACATATATACAAAAATTGACCACTTGAAGCCATAAACTTTGGATAAACTTCTAGAGAATATATATATGCTTGTGTACGTATGACTACCTATTTTTTAAAATTGTTTAAATTATTATTTTTTGTTACAAAATATAATTGTAAATGCCATGAACATAGTCATAAATGTTGCGTCCAATGTGACATGTTCTATTCAACTATGTAGTACATGTGTCACATACAACTTTAAACTCAATCATGGATGTAGGCATTTTGGCATTGTGTTATTTAACTAAGTCAAGATGTACTACATTCCTACCAAGTTTGTGCTCCATGTGACCAATAATCTGGTGCAGTCTGGAAAATTCTGGCTGCTTCACTTCAGAAATTTTGAACCCCTGGATTGGAATCGCCTAATGTGCCCATCCAGAGAACCTTGTTTCGCCTTCATCACCAACACATGTTCCCTCATACTTCAATGTCTCATGAACATCCGCCCAAATTTCATATGTTCACTCCCAATCGGAAGAGATTGACATTGCAAAGCAAGTAGCCTCATGGAGAGTGGGAACTTACAGTCCAAATCCCTTCTTCCTCCATTTGACAATCCTATGGCCATGTGATTTGCTCTAATGATGCTCCCCCTATTAGATATTGCCAAGTGATCAATCCTTCTCACACCAATACACCAAGCCCCGAGTTTGTACTTGGCAAGTCAGCAACCAACAAAGAGCACATCCGCAAGTAAATAAATAAGTGCAGCAGATATAATGCCTTTTGTCCAAATCACTTCACACCTAACATATTCTATTCTGCGGATAAACAGGAGGCTTTTCTCCACAGCTACCGAAATACCAGTCCTCCGCGCATATATCAAACTTGGCCATTAGCCGCATCCTGCAGACACCACATGTACCAAATAAGAGGCAATGTCAGTTCACAATCTGTCAACTTTCTTAGGTGCAAGACCCCGAGTTCAGCCTCTTTCATTCTCACTCCCATCCTCATTAGTCCCAGCTACACTGGGGTGTTGGTCTCTAGTCATAGTTACTCCCGCTGGTCTACCCGCGCTTGGTTGTTGGTCCCCAGTTGGTAGGTTAAAAGTGCGACGGTAGTCACCTGTAGAAATTTCCGCTTTCGGCACCAATGCCTAGGAACAGGGACAGTGTTGCAATAGCACTTCAGAAACAGCAGCAGTCAGAGGTTTGCTGCTGTTGCATCCCATACCTCTTGCATCAATGGAAACAGTCAACAACTACCAAGTTGAAAGCCCTGTGGGGGATGGTTATTTACCACCATTCCATTGAGGATCTTCAGAACTTAGTAGCTACTTCTTCTAGTGCTTAGGCTGTCCCAACTAGAGAGCACTAACTGTTCAACATGCCATAAGCATATGGGGATTAACTGCCACTAAACAGTTGCCATAGAGTGCATGAAAAGAGCCAAGCTATAGCCTGGGTGCACATTAGGAGCCCCTGGAACCTAATACAGATTACTGAGAAAAATCCGCAAAAAATGCTTTGAAACTAATGCAACAAATAATCAGTGTGACACCTTGTGAGTGACACTCACAAAATATCAGACCATCACCTTCATCATGAATAGCAGTGATAAGCAGCCATGACTGCCCACTGATTTCCTTAGCACTTGGTGGTGGGTACACAAGTATGTATTATCCATGACCTAGCTAATAAAAGAAGTCAATAGCCTCCTCATTCAAGCTTATGAGCCCCTCAAACCTGCACATCTGGGAAGATAGGGACTTTTTTGGCAATCTTCATACAACGTTGCAACTGCACAAGCCCAACATAACAATCCACTATTTAACTTCCTGGTCTTCATCCACGTCATCTTATGACTTTATTGTTTTGCACTTCATTCTGGGCTGCTGTTTCTGCCTTCACATCCTCATCCTATGTAGGCATTTCAACAAATAATAAGATTAGCCATGGGATGCTTCCTTCTGCGCTCCCTTGAAATAGCCTTTCTTCACTACATTGTAGCCTTCAAACAGTCACTCTTTGAGAAGCATTAGATAGCCAAGAATACCATGATGAGGATTAAGAGCAATGCCAGGCAAAGAAAATATTTTTGGTGACATAAGTCAAGGTTCCTGTAACACACTTAGCTACAGGGAACATATCTTCAGCAACTGCAAATTTCTTAAATACGCAAAGGAAGTCCTGAATGTCAAGGGGGACCACTGGTATCCTCAAAATCTGCTTTCTCCAACATGTATTCCGCTTCAACTTTCTCTGCTAGCTTAAGTGCAAGTGTGCAACATTCAGTGTCTATACCAACCTTCCTTACCTATCTCATTACAAGACTAGTAACAATCATGACAAAGAACAATACAGCCAAGGTGTGGTACTCTCATGACAGGATGACAATTACAGCAAGATCAGGAGATTGCATCCATGGAGGACAACAGTTACAGAAACACAAGAGTGATAATTAACAAGGACTAGTAACCAAGGTGTGCTTTAGCTCCAAATGGATATTGGAAGGTGAGGATCATGAACTGCAACAATCAGTCTCCTGTCCAGAGGGAAAGGAATCAATACAGAGATCCATACTTCCAGATGTCAAACAATACAGCTGCTCCTTGAAAGAACATTGGAGCCACAGGAGAAGTGGAACAAGATGAAAAAGTTCAGATTTGAAAGCTCACAGAGCCAACAGAGTAATCCACATAGGCTGATCAGCAATCTGAAACTACTATCACCCAAACACTCCCTAAACTGAAGGTAGACTGGAATGCACTGTTAGTCCTTGAAACAATCCTTGCTGCTGTACCCACCATACATAGCCATTGACCATGAACACCATACTAAATCAGCCATGGAACACAGCATCAGCTCCCTGTTTGCAAATGCACTGTACAACATAACTTCTGTGGTTTGATCCAGAAATGTCCCTGGCTGCCACCAACCAACACCCAACAGGCAGCATAAACAAAGCCAGGTTCCACCAATAGTTTTGAATGAAGCACATATTCATTTAAGCAAATTTGGGAAATGTTACCTTGTAGTGTCACAACAGGTTATTTGGAAAGGGTTGGCTTCAAAATACACAGAATCTGTATGTAGCTTACCACCAAAACATTAGTGTGCATGGAAAAAAACACAAACCTTCTCACAAATTAAATCCTTACAATTCTTCAGGAATTAGTGTTTTCAACTGCTTTCAAGAACACTCCTTTCTATAGAGCCTATGATTGTTGGTGCAAAATCTCACAACTGCAAGAAACAGACGAATAAAACCATGTGTCAAAAGTAAGCATCATCACCTCTCTTGTTTGGACCCAAGACAAACCAAGTACAGTAACAGGCACAGCCTAGACCCAGTGCCACCCTCAGCATTTCCCATGACAAAGAATCAGCAGTAGCTCTAGTTCTTTCATACAGCTCAAATGGAGTTCATATTAGTGGTGACCAATCCCAAGACATGAGCTAATTCAACAATGCCAAAGTCACTCTGACAACCCGCTACATCACCCTAAAGGCAGCAGCTCTGATATGCAGTTCATTGTAGTTGGCCAACCTTTAGATGCAAAGACCTAAACATATATCTTGGCCAACTACAAAAGCACTAAAGGAGTGGTTTGAATGATAGTAATGGATGCCAAGACCTGAATCCATGCATCTTCAGCCAGCATATTGTTCACTCTGTATAGAGACCTCTAACTAACAGTAACAACCTGTGACACACTCTTATCCAACCTTAGGCACTTGCTTGAAGACAAGACATTGAAGAGCTTGAAGGTGTGAGCTAGGAGCAAGAAGAACTTCATCATCACTTAATTGTGTTCCAGTCTGGTCATTGACCTCATAGCCTTCGCAAAAGTACAGCAGATCACTCAGTTGGCTAAACAAATGGCCCCTGGGGTGGGCATACAAAGCACTTATTCTACTTTTCACTACTACTTCTGCATCCTCCACCAAGGCCCATACAAATCTGCAAAGCACAGAGAAAACATCATCACCACATCTGAAACAATAGATAAGAGAAATTAGAGTTATTTCAGATGCACTCAAACAAACATATCCCCTTCAACCACATTTTACCATGACATTGCAAAAATGGTCTGGTATGGAAGTTGCTAGATTTGGTTCGGAAGCTACAAAGTATCAAAACAGTCAATCACATCCATGTGACCAAATACATAACACAATGTGGGAACATTCCTGATTATGTTATAGATATGTCACCAGGTTAAAAGTCTGCAGGGTAGTTGCCAGCTGACCAAGCAGATCAATCAGGACCTCTGCAACTGTTCACAGTATAGTAGGGACATAGGCTCTACTGATGGCCCAGTGTCCTCTGCAGCATTTTTGATTGCCTCAGTGTCATTATCCACCATCTCCTTATTGCCATTAGCAAAGATAACTGTGCACTCCAAAACCTTCACAACAAGGTGAAAAATGGTTTTAGGCAAAATGTGGACATTGCAATTTGTTGCTAGTAACAGAAATAAGTTTGAATAAGTTTGAAGAGCAGCAATTTTCAGAAACCAGGAAATCTGCAAATCATTCATAACATAGTAATGATATCAAATCCTATGAAGTGATACAAGGAGACCTACTTAAGAATCTAATATGCAGAGATGTACTGACCTCCAGAAATTCTTGCACCAAATATGGCAAAAAATAAACCTCCAATTTATCCATTGTGCCAGTGCCACTCGAAGAGCTTGTTTGCCAAATGTGCTTCCTTTTCCAGCAACTTTTTCCAGTGACCCAAAAGCTGGGAATACTGCAACAATTCCATCTACATGCCCTACCCCATACATTATTACTGAACAACTTTCTCAAGTTCTCATTACATTTACATGTAAACTTGACAACAATTGCCAAAATCCTACAAAATTCAGGTCTATTCCTGGTTGCCCGTATTCTGGAATCACAGACTGGAATAGTGACACCAGACATGAATACCTGTGCACACACCAAGGTTTTCAAGACCTGCTTGACGTGGACCTCTCATATGTGGCACATCTGCTTGTAATATCTGCATAGTTACAATAAGCTTGTGTAACAGTATTGTCTCTGAAGATAACCAAGGTAAAGGGCATTCTGAAGCTGCAGTGATATCAACTTCAGGACAGCTACTTGCACATTTGAGCATGCTAAAGGCATTGTACCCAATACACAAACTTTCTTACAAGGCTCTATCTCTTCCAAATTATAGCATGGCTCATGCACATACAGTCAAGCTAGAGCAAAGTATGGTATAATCCATCTCCTAGCAGCAAGTAATCCTGCATTCAAACTCTATGGAAAACAATGTGGAGTGAAAGGGCCCAGGTTACAATAGAACATTCATCTATAAGAATGCAAAAAAATCTCAACAACAACACTATTCATCAGTGGCAGCTTGTCACAACCACCTTCATCATGAATATCAATGGGCTACCATGGCTATCCACTGATTTCATCAATTCCTAAAGGTGGGTGTAGATAAATAATAGTCAGCTAAAAATTTCAGGCTAACTTTTCATCAGTTATATTCCACAGATATTTGTAAACAAATGCTTAAGAATGAATTTGCACTGACTGACAAATACACAAGTAAATCCACTCACAAAGTCTCAGGTTCATTGGATCTTGAAGAAAGAATTTGAAAAAAACCGTCAGAACTTCAAGGTTCCTTGAGAACAATGATAGAACCTATCTTTTTCCTGGACCTTTTCATTAACCATGAGGATGATGGACATGACATGCTCATAGATAGCAGTGAGGATTGAAACGCAGCCACAAAAATTCTCCAAAATACTGACTGATCTCCAGCACCATATCACCTGAAGATGGAAGCTTGCAAAGTAAGTGTAAAATCTCCTCAGTAATACCTGTCCAATGCTGGGGATGCCCATCAAACACCTGCATGCTACCTAGAATTATCAGGTCCAGAGCAAAATTTGTGAACTACTGCAAGGAGACAGACTCATAATATGCAATGGTCGTCGAAAACTCTGTTCCAGAGGTGAAAAAAGTCAGTGCATGGAATTCATAATTATAACGACTGTAATGGTCAACTTTGCCAACAATTCAGTTCCTTCAATTCTCCCATGTCTATTTTTCACTGGAAGTTATTGGTGCTGATGTGCTGTGAGGTACTTGCTTCAACAATATGGACAGTTTCATAAAAAGCTTTGACAAAAGCTATGAATCTTCTTGTCGAGAGTTTTCAACATCTTTTCCCTGTAAATCCCAGCACCTGCACATGGTAGCCAATTGCTTCCCAGAATCAGAAATCACCAGTGACCTACTTTTTGTATGAACTCACTCTCTACTGTACTACATATTGCCTCAGGTTCTGGGACTTCCATTCAGGCTGCCTCCTTTCATCACGCATTTCAAGCAAAGCACCTTTCATACACTCCCTTGGGCAGATACACAGAGACAACTCTGCTTAATGGACAAGCACATTCAAGCAGCCAGCAAGGTCAAATGTGCTCAGGATGCATTTGATGTCAGGAAGCCCTGTTTACAAGAATATATGAGAAGGAACGAAAGAAAAGGGTTTAGGGTTGTGCATATGCGAAGGAATGAAAGAAGAGCATTGCAAACAATCTTGTGCTAAACTCTTTAATAAGGGGAAGGATGATCAGCTCACAGTAAGGACACAAATGCAGTAAGGATGACCTTGAAATCTGTGTTAGAGAGGGAGGCATTTTGGTCATGATTCCCATTTCAGAACAGTGCCCTGGTTACTATCCCATTACAAAATACAAAGTCTGAAACTGTTTAGATTCCCAGAAAAGGTCAGCTGCAATTCATGTTTGCAGAGGCTACTGGACACTCTCAACCAGGGAACCTCATGAATGGCATGACTAGTTGCCATTACTCCCTGTTGCCTTCATCAACTCCAGATGGCAGGTGTAGATTAAGTATATAAGAATAGATCTGCTCAAAATGTAAGGCAAACAATAATGTACAATTCTGCATCCTGAGTTTCTGTCACATTCCTAGAAGCAACAGGAAAACTTAGTCATCATGTTGAACAGCACCCATGAGGCATAGCTAATGACAAAATGTTTGAATGGAAAGCAAATCATGGCACTACACACTGTGCTGCACATTAACAATTGCCTTGATGTTGTGGGACATTATTATAATGCATATAATATGCTTAACATAGACTTGACCAATGACTGTTTCATGTTCAACAACTGGAGTAGAACTTTACGGGGCCTTGGTTTGCATTGCAGCAGATGAAGTTTTGAGCAGATTACAGGAGCTCACCACCTCGAAACTGAAAACTGAAAACCCAAGAATTTGAAATACAGGTTCATATCAAACTGCATTGCAGAGAGAACTCAACTGTCCATTAATCATTACCTCTCTGGAACCCCCTTTCTCACAAGCTCCTCCAGCTTCACCCATCTCATGTGTAGTCAATTCTTCCAGTGCAACATATCCCTCCACCCCATAGTCTGCCAACATCAACCTCAACCTCAGTGCTATGTATGATCTTATGCATGATATTACAGAAAATTGTGGGCACAGAAGGATGGAAAAGTTAACAAGAAAATGATTGTTGAAGTACCTGATTACTTCCTGTTGTCATTGATCATTTTTGGAATCATTTGGGATTCATATGCTATCACTTCCCCCTAAACATGTTTCTGCATGATCCTATTTGTCAAACTTGATCGAAACTTAAAGAAGAAGTTCCTGTCAAGTTTCTACAAACAAGTTGGCAGAATGGAGTAGTGAGGGTAGATGAGCCATTGATGTTCCTTCCACTGAGGATGGTCCATCTTAACAGAAAAAATGGGTAGTAGTGTACCCAAGGCTGCTGGTGAGGCAGACCTGTGATGCCTGTAAAAAAATGGGGCAATTACTGTTGGTAGATTCATGTTACAACAAAAGTAGGGTGGCTCCAAATGTGTACAAGTTCAGCCAGCTAAAGAGACCCAATCTTCAACTCTCCATTCACAAAGCTAGCAATGTATGCACACAAATGCCATACAGTGTACTAATACCCACACATTTCTATGGCACCTGGAAGAAGCAACTCCTTCTCTTGACTCCACCAGCCTTGAATGCCTATATGCCATAGTTCCTGGAATTCAATGCTGGATCAAATTTACAGAAGGATATGTATCCGCTTTTCCATGGCAAGCACTGTTGGACCTTATTCCATGGCAAATATCATGTCATCTGAAATACCTGACCAGGATCAAAGAACAATTATCTGTTTGCTGAACCAAGACTACAAATGCTTTTTCATCCTTTCTATTGCAAACACCTTGTCTTCAGAACATAAAAGCTCATATGATCCAAGGCTAAGTTGTGACTCATAGCCCATTACATTTTGATTGTTTTGTGCTTGATCCTGAGTCGAAAGGCAAGGGATAAGAGTGAGATTGAGAAGTAATGAAAGGGTTCAGAGTTGTAAGAGATAAATTCTACCCTAATGTGAAGGATTAGGTCAAAGTTGAGCAGCAACTGTTTGCCTATAGAAAGAATGAGGGATTGTTTGTTGATTCTGCTGCTAGTGCTACAGCTAGTGAAGTTCCTAGAGTCATCAATAGTGAGAAGCATTTGGTGCAGAGACACAAGAGCATCAAAATCTTGTGATGAAGGTCTTGAGCCAAGTTACTTGTGCATTAGCTTGTGAACGCAAGTTGTCAACATTTGATTTCATTCACTCTAGAAAGAGGAATCGTTTGACCTCTAGCAGGTCAAATGATTTCATTTGTGTTTAGGAACATTAGGTTGAGAGACAAGGTCTTTGATCCAGATTGCAAAGAGTCTTACATTGAATAGACAGATCAGAGCGAAGAAGGTTTGTAAAGTTGTAATGTTTTTGAAGTTTTCTGGTTTGAGAGTTCCATAGAGTTCTTATGGAATTCTAAATATTCCCCCTTTTTTTTGTTGATTCATGTACTTGACGTCCTCAGACTTTTGATGCATCACGTACTCACATATTGGGGGACTCAAATTCTAGTACTCGTACTTTGTTCTCTATAACCTTGGTTGTTGCGTTGTACTAAAGGTGTTGCTTGTAAATGGCGATAAGCTGTAACACTCTCACAGCTCAATTCGTACGAGCCACTTGCATGCCATCTTCAATCAATTACTACAATTATCTATTGGAGAGAAGATCCCATAAGACCCCATGTGCCGTGCAAATGTGGCATGAGCAAAAGATTTGAAGGTTTATACAGGGTAGTAAAAGGTAAAGCTAAATTTGTTGTCTAGGTGCAAACAGGAAGTACAAGTGGCATCACTTGATCTATCAATAGGAGGAAGACTGTTTCTTGGCAGGGCAGAAGCATCTCATCTAGAGATATTGTCTCACTCCCTAGCCATATCTAAATATGTTCTAGTGAATAAACTGACAACTTCATTTGCATGCAACCATTGACAATCACTGTCCCCCAGGGATAGGCAATCAGACACAATGTACACAGAAGCAAACAGACTAATACCTATTCCTTGCATATATGTTTGGGCAAGCCAGGACCTGTCAAGATCATTAAGGAAATTTGAACAGACTCCAGTTCTGAAATCGTAAAATTTTCAGCATCTACCTTCAGGGTAGACAGTGCAATCAATGAACGTGAAGTAGAACTACCAACACAGAAAGCTAGGGGCCTGGCCTGTATGAAGGATGACATTTCAGATGCATCCTGTGGCTTCACCCAACCTTCACACAAAAGATATGATACTGTACCTACAAGTGACGTTCGGCACAAAATAATTTGCAAAAGGTTTAGCTGAATTATTTTTTTTTATATTGATATTTGTCAAAATTGTTGAAAATCAAACTCCATTGGGTTACTAGTACAAATACACAGTACAAGGTTTACTGTGCATACCTATTCCTCACTTGTTCAAATTCTGAAAAATTAAATTTGAAACTGCCGATTCTCTAACCTCATCTTCTAAAATAAATAAAAATTTGGCAAAGAAGTGCTGAACTTCAGTAGTAGGTATGAAGCTTGACTCGGATATTTAGCTTACAATACTCCTAGATGATTGCATAGGGATAGGATCCATGGTGCTCACCTTCACCTATTCACAAAATGTGAATGAGGTGAAGGCTGGACAAAGTTTATGTTGTGAAATATATGAAAGCACCAAAGTTCAAAGCCAAAAAGTTCCTAGTAGTTTTATGAGGGCTTGAATACCCCATCCATCTTCACCAACACAAAAGCAGCAGGTTGCCGAACACCCAAGTCTACTTTCAAAAGCTTCACTATACCTTTATCGTGGAGAGTCGAGACTGGGGAGGACTCGCGGAAAATGGGGGGAACTCGACTTGGAATTGTTTAAAGTTTAATCACAGCAAAGGATGATGAGCTACAACAAAAATAAATAGCAGGGCCTGCAGCGTTCTCTAGTATTTTTAACGTTGAAAAGTTCTAGGGTTTAGTGTAGGGTCTCTAGGGAGGTAGGCAACCTATTGCGACTTCCAATTTTGTGGGCAGTCGATGAGCAAAAGCCCTTCTGTTTATGTCTCACCTTTGCTATTAGTGGGTGTCAAACCTTGGCTTATGTCTGACCTTCGCTATTAGTGGGTGTCAAACCTTGGCTTATGTTTTTGAAATCGTTGGTTTTTTTTGTTTATGGTCACACTAATTTGAAAGGAATCAATAAGAGGAGATCATCCCCCATTTAACTTTGATGCCTTTTTACACATCAATTGCTTATCTTATTGCTTATGTAAAAAAGGTGTAATGTGTGGTGAAGTATAAGGAAACACTCCAAGATATTAGTGCTAAGCTAAAAATTGACTTTGCAATTCCATGGTGTGCACCTCAATAATTAACTATCTACATAACCATTCAAAGCTTACACAAGCAAACAATTAAATCCATTTAGCACTTGAAGGATGGAATCTCTTTAAGTACAATACAAATCATGACCTCTTGAAATGTTTGAAAACTAATTTGAATGTCCTAGCCAAGTTGGGGTTCCAATCATAAATTTGGGATCTAGTTTCCAAATTAATATTCTCAACACATTGGATCTCTTGAGCTTGATTCCCCCATCCCATTGCATATGTAACTTGTTGACAAAATTTTCATTCTTTCAAGTCAAATCACCATAGATTCCTTAAACACTCTAATCACATTCATTTCCACCGAACAAAAACCCGTAGTCCCAAGGTAATGCAATGCAAAAGCCACCTAGGCACAAGTTCAACTTTCAATTGTTCCCAATTTCTTGTGACATTCAACTTTCTACTCTTGTAGAATTAGTGCAATTTTTGACCACACTATCTTTTGCCCTAGGGATACTTGGTCCAATAATAGTCTAAGTTTTTTACATTTTTTTTCTCTTTAACATGATTATCACGACCTTAGCCTTGGGTTCGCGACCAAGGCAAGGGGCATGAAAAGGTGCGGGCCAAGAGTGCAACTCGGGAATCACATTCACATTCCTGGGAGTGCGGGAAAGTGTGAGGGAATGAGCCCACACACTCCCAAGTGGGTTCCCACTTTGGGAGTTGGACTCTTAACAGACTTCTGAAATTTTTAGAGAACGATTTGAAAGATCAAAACTCATTAGATTGAAAAGTTCCTTATAACATTAGAAAGCTCTTAAAACGTAAATGTCTAAAATAGGTTTGAATGATCCATTTGAATATTCACAACACAAGTTATGGTCGAAAGAAAGGTTAAGAATCAAAGTGTCAATTTGATTCTCGACCACTAAAATCAAGAATCGCTCTGAATTACATGCGTGCAAATGGCATGCCACATGTTGTTGAAAAGCTATTGACAAAAGCTAAAAATGTATTTATACCTCACTTCAATTGAAGATGTACACAAGAAATTATGGGTTTCCAAAACGGTGAAAGACTTAATTTCAAGACTTTTGACTTGGGAGTCTCAAGAAAAATGACATATGGGTGTAGCCTTTGTGGCTAGTCATATAAAATACTTTAAGGGGGAAGGTGGTGGCTTCTCCCAAGTTCGAGCCATGGTGAGATTCATGAGTTCGTGTATGCATGTGGCTCATCTACGCACCAAAAATGTTTCAATTATGCATTAATCAACTTGTTATTTGGTTTGTGCATATCCATATGAATAATTGACCCGCTTATAACTCGTCCTAGTCCCCATCTTAGAGCCCTAGCAAGCCCCTCTTACCCTCGAAATGCTACAAGTTAAGGAGCATACCCTAATTTTTCCTTCTTTCATTATTTTCACTTTTAGACTCGCATTTGAGTCTTTCAAAGAGTTTGGGGGTGCATCATTAACAACTGGTGTTTTTGTTTTTAGTTATGCAAGGTGATCAATTTGGTTACACACTTCAACTGTTGAATAGTTTAGTTGGTTTTTTTTTGGTGAAGTAAAGCTGATTTGGCAATTTTCTTTTTAAAACAATGGCTTAAATGGCGATTAAATTTTTTCAATTATCCATAAATTGGTGACATGAATATCAATTGTTATAAAAAATTCAGGCGACATAAGTCTTAAGTAGGTCATATATTTGGTTAATAAGTGACCAACAAAGGAGAAAATTCAGCTACACAAAATTAATTAATCTTCAAAACAAAACAAAATACGGTGACATAAAAACATTTATGATAAAAAATGTGACAACATACAACAATCAAAATTGTGTGGTTTTGTTGTTAAAAAATTCAACAAAATCAATTTTGAATCGTTTTGTGAAAGAAATTGGAAATATCTTAAAAAAACAAAAACCCATCATTATGACAAGCCTACAAATAAATAATGTAGGTTATGTGTGTAAAATTCACCACCATACCTTTGTTACAACCATGTGACAAATTTAATTGAATGTATTTAAAGACCATTCCATTTTTATCTATAGACCAAAATACTCAAATGGAAAAGATGAAGGTCTTCCTTTTATTAAAACCACATGATATATTTGAAAACATTACATCATGATCAACCATTGTTGCCATTGGACTATTGAATGGTGATAAAATGAAGGCCCTAAAAATGGTAGCCATATCAAAATGGTCATTGTTGATCTATTAACAAATTCAAAGGATGTAAATGACTGCAAATCTAATGCCCCATTCTACCCGGCCCTACACATGACATTCCAAAATCATAGCCATACCCTTGTTGCAATCACTTGAAGAATTCAAAAATGATGTATTGATTACCATTTCAGCTTTGTAAATTAATGATAGTGTGATAAAAACACAAATAGTAGCCATGGATATATTTCAGATGAAGATATTATTAATGCAAAGTGCACCCTAATTACATCAAAATCATAACATTATCAAAACCTCAACTTCTAACCATGGGCTAAAGCTTAGGAACCTTGCAACTATGCATCTACATAATAGCAGTGTTGGGCTTGCCCTTTAGCAATTGCCTGGTCATAAGGAAAAGTTTGTAATGTAAAAAAACATTGACTTTGGAATTTGGTGCACAAATCTAAGTGTGTGTTAAGTAATTCCGTAGTTTGGTCTTTATGAAGGCCACAATGTTGAAAGTGTGTTCATCTTCGACATAACCAAACACTTGGATATTTATAATTTCAGTAAGTTTAATGAATTCTAAAAGCTTGTGGTTGAAAAGTGGAGATCCAAAAACTTCGCACCACATCCTAGTAAGGGGATTGAGATCATTCTCCTCATGCAAAATGGGTCAAAATTGTGTCCCATGGTCAATTTGAAAATATATATCTAAGGCATGAATTGAAAGTAAAGCATGGACCACTTTCCCGAACTCACCCACTATGCAAATGGCACAAAAGGTAGCCTTCAACACAATTAATTGTCGGTGAAATTCCTCATCTACATGAACTAGATTTTTTGCCTAAAATTGGGGATAAACCACACCTAATGTTGTCATAACTTGGTACTTTAGGAAACGTCACTCAAGCTTTTTGATAAGATTGTTTACTACTCCTTCACACTTTATTTCACTTTGTCCATAGCCAGCTTGAAAGCCTCCTTTGTGATCGGCTGAAACTTTTTAACACCAAAAAGCTCATGTTGGAATAAAAGGTATTTGTGCCCAGAAAAAGAAAATGTCAAATACATGGTGTCCTCTAGACCATTCAGATCAAAAAACCAACTCATGGGTAAGGCATCATTAGTGAGTGTTTCAATAGCATTAAAGTCATTAAGAGCGAGATTATCAAACCTAGTGTAAGGATCACAATATAACATGTATAGCTCTTGTTGTGATTGTTTAACACTTTCCACAAAGTCACACACAAAACATCTCTACCTTGAGCAATTTTGGTGAGCGTATGCACACATTCAAACAACGGCAAAATATAAAACAAACCCAAAATGAACTCAACATCACACATGGCATTCAAATTCGACAAAGCCTTATCACTTTTGGAACTCTCCAAATGCATCTTGACAATTATAAAACAATATTTAACATATACCCATTTTGATGGGGAAAGCATAGAAATCCAATAGGTTTTCACATTTCGTAATAATTTGTTTTTTCTGTGTTGATCAAATTTTCTAGCTTCTGAAATTCAAGGAACTTCTTTAGGCTATGAACAAAAAAAATACAAGTTCTATATAATACACATTCCAATCGATGCACAAATGGAAGGTCAAACAAACTGATCATTGCCAAATTCATCTTGTGGGCAAAACAAAGAATTCCATTCATAAAAAGGGCAACAACTTCTTTGAACTCCATGGTCACACCTATTTGATGGCCTTGAAAGATAAAGCTACCTTCACATCCCTACTAACTAGCTTCCTTGCCAATTCCTCCAACCCTAACCCACCAAACTCAAGCAAGCCCTTAACCATCAATCCAAAAATATTGTTCGATGTGGCAAAAACCCCAATAGATTCAACACATACGGGGATTGGAATCTTCTTCCAACCTTGCACCACATACAAATGAATTAACACCCATTGTGTGTAGTCAATGGTTGTAACTTCATCTGCACTGATAGCAATGAAGTTGGCACAAGCAAATACCGCCTTTGTGGCCTCTAGCAACACATCATGCATCATTTCAACTGTGCCCCAACCTGAAGAATCTAACTAATGCTTTTGGGAAACATATTTGACCTTCAACATGTGAAATGAGCTTAACATGCCTTCATAGTTAGTCATGGGACGGCCATGGGTCAATAGATGATAAATGGAAAGAAACTACACATACTTCCTTTTATGCTCAGAGGGGACGTTAACATGGAGTTGATCCAAGATAGAAGGTTGACTAGTAGTAGAAAATTCACATTCATTCTTAACATGCACTAAATTTTTGTTAAAGTAATGTGAACCAACATCCACACCTAGCATAGAAAACTTAGCTTTTCGACACTTAGTGTGTTTAAGCAAGCTATCCAACTTTGGGGCTAACAATTTTTCCTTGCCTCCAAAAGCTGTGCAAATTTTTCATTTGACTTACTACACATTTGACTTTCATCAATGATAAATTTTTCCCAAGGCAAACAAATTGTCCAAACATCCTAAAACTTCCTTGAGCTTTCGTACAACTTCCATTTCTTCGGTGGAATCTGATTGGAGAAATCTTCACACACTGAATTAGAGGCAACTTGACTTGGTGATATATTTGCAGATGAAACAATAATAGGTTGGGTGGAAGATGGATTGCCTTCATTTTCAAGTGGTGATGAAATAAGGAATAAAAGCTTGAATTTGATATTCAAAGGGATTTGTAGAAGGGTTATGATGTAATAACCTTGTAGGCAACAAAGGATTAGGAACCACAAAGCAATGCTACAAGTTGAAAGTTGATCAAACTGGAAAGTTTTCATAAATTTGGTCAACATATTAAATTCACAAATGGATTTGGACTACAACCTTAATATTAAATATGCTGGAAATGGGCATTCGAAATCAAAAAAAATTCATGTACAAAAATTGGCAATCAATCGCAACCTTAGCCAGATGTAGTTGATCAAAATTGCCAAAAGATTATATATACAATGTATTATGTAAGGTGGTGATTCTACCATACAAGCAACACAAATGTAGTGTCCAACCCTTCATGGCCTAGGTTCCTTTTAACACTAGAGTAACTACCTTATGCACACAGATGTCAAACATTGGGCACCATTGAAATATGATGAACTTTGAGCCAAAATCCCTAACTAGTTGACACCAATTTACTTAGTTGAATTCTTACATCTATTACTTTCTATTGTAGGATTGAAAGTTCATAATCTCTAGCAATTTCTCAAATGATGCACAATCATCCCAAATCCCTACACTTAGTGATCAAGGGTTTGCTTAGTTGCAATTCTTCACATATCATGATTCACAATCATTCAAACAACATTGTAATAATAACAAATATTGAATAGTTACCTTGCCTACAAAAAGTATCCATACTACAATATGTGTATTGTGGGGCCATGAGTATAACATCCAAATTTTGAAATGCATCTCATACAAGAAAAAACTTCATAACTTAAGTTTGTAGGTAGGGATCACACATTAGAATTTGAGAAAATGTTGGGCTATATAAAAAAGGAACCACACATGTTTGTTTGTCTTGCGGGATGTAATGAACCTTTCTCTCTAGTGTCCAGTAAATTAAAATTCCAAAGAACAAATGCAAATTCTAAATGAACATTCAATATCTCCAAGCATCTGGCTTTTAAATGTATTTGGAAATATATAGAACTTCCAAAGATTAGCACTTAGTCCATGGTTATTGAAGTTTGAAATCTCGACACATATAATCTAGTTATGTCCTTGGTAATTAGACCAAGTATACAAGCATTGGGCATTGGGCACACATAGAAAATTTGTTGGTCAGTAAAAAAAGGTTGAAGGCATGATGGGCATGATGGGCAAGATTCTTAATGCAAGTATTGGCGATTTGGAGATGTAGCTATATTACTTCTTGTTGGTGATTTTGCTCTAGAATAGAATCGCCTCTTATTAGTGGCTTTCCTTCAAGTGTAAGAGCTATGGTGGTGCGAAGTTCACTAAAGTTAAGAGTGTTGTTGGTGAATTAGAGGTAGAAGTGGCCGTATAGATGGCTATGTTAGGGTTTAGGGTGTATGGATGGTTTCAATGCTGCCATATGGAAATAGGAAGATCTAGAGATTTTGGCCAATTTTTACCCTTGTTTTTTTCAATAGCTTTATAGTAGGGAAATTTTTTGTGTAGCCTTTTGGTTATTTTTCACCAAAAAAACATTCATTGCTAACAACCCAAACCTTGATGCACATTCACATTTTATTACTTTATGCACATCCCTAAGCTTAAACTGCTTTAAATTGACATCATTTTCAAACAATAATCCTTCATAATATGGTGGAATGTACATAATATGTTTGAATCGAGTTGTTTGATTACAGTGGAAATAGTTTCCAACAACACATTTTCAAAAACAAAACTAACCTAAACTAAAAATCAAAGCATAACAATCTACAAACATGTTATATTCTTTTGAAGGTTTTTTTGCAGTACAAAATGTTTGATTCTTCATTTGCCCTTGCTAAGAAATGTCAATGCCCTTCTCCTCTTATCTCTGACACCTTCAAAAACTCATAGAATTATCTACTTGACACATTCTAGAATGTCAAATGTCCGTCCTCCCCAACTTCAAATGCACCTTGTGCCACTTGCATGCAGTTCACATTGTTGCAAAGAACAAAAATAAAACAAATGGCTTTACCATGAGAGGCTTTGTTATGAAAATAAGGTATTACATTTTATGTTCTACTATGAATTCAAATTATATTGGATGAAAGTTTGTTGACTTTATGAAAGACCATGAAAATATTTTTCTCACATTTGTAGTAATAAATAAAATTTTCTAACCCTCTTAAAATTCATTGTGGATTTTTAGAAATTGAAACCACAATTCCATTGTCTTTTTTTAACCATACAAATGAATATAAAATTATAAATAATCAAATTGTTTAAGAATGTAATGTAGACAATTTTTAGCAATGTGCATGAGATTTTCAATGTTAGAGAAAAAACATAATATTGAATGGATATAATTTAAATGGAAAGATTTTGATTCTTAATCTCATTTTCATTTTTAAGTTTGAGAATTTGGCAACTTATATATATATATATATATATATTTCACACTTTGGGTTTAGGTTTTCCATGAAAAATATTTTGTTATTATGCTTGATGGGTGTATGTGTGGATAAGAAAATCGTCCAATTTTTTTTCCAGTATTGTTATTGATATGTATTATTATTTTTTGCCCATGGTCCATGAAATATATATACATATACATATACAAATTCGAGTCATAAAGTAGCAACATTTTGGGAGTAATTAATTAGGTGAAAAATGCAACATTTACATGCATATAATCACAAATGTTACATTTTAAATAAATGAAGACATTAATGGTTTTTTTTGTTATACATTAGAAGTGTGTTTGGTAATTTGAATGTAATATAAATCAGTTTGTGAAAAATTGACCAATATGTTTTTGTTACACCAAATTTGCATTCAATTCTAGAAACATTTGCCCATACATGGTTTAATTGAGATCCGGCTTTTGTGGTGCTTTCATTAAATTGTGATTGTAATTGGAATTTATCATGAAATTTAATAGTTTTAATTCTATTATTATTTTTTAGAATGTCAACATTAAAATTTCCCATAATGATGATTAGACAATGTTCGAAAGAATGTTGGATTATAATTTGAAGATTGATTAGGAATTTAAAAATTGAACATGAATGAATTTTATACGCACATACAATATGTATTATTTTATGTGTATCAATATTAAAAGTTGTTATATATTCTAAACCATCACTAGTTATTGTATTGAAAGAATCTAAATGCATGTGTATGTCATACATCATCATTAACCCATGACCATCATGGATTGAAATATATACTTTGATGAATTTATAAATTTGTGCACATTTGTTGATGCATGGTGTATTCTTGTTTCTATAAAAACATAAAATATAAGACATTTGAAGGTTATGATCATGATTGATGTCTTTGTAATGTTGGTGTAAAAAAGTTGTATTCAAAACCTATATAATTACATGAGAATTATGTAAGTTTTTAAATTGAGGAATTAAGGGTATCCAATTTACAATTGTTTTCAATCTATTCATTTCTATATGTACGTTTGCATACACAAAAAAATTCATGTTGGAGAGGAGTCAACAAAAATAACTTTTCTTTTGTTTGGATGCACAATAATGTTGTATATGTTAACCCATGTTTTTAAATGTTAGTTGGATCAAAAACCAATTCATCTAGTGATAATCCTTGAAAATAATGGATGGGTTTTCTATTGCAAGTTGAATTGGAAATTCAATCCTTGTTATGATAAATGATTGGGATTTATCAACTTTTACATCTTTGATGATAGGTTCAATTGGTGTCCATTTCGATTCAATGTTGTTGTCATAAAAATGACTATATTTTTATCTTGTTAGTGTTCCAATTTTAAAACTTTGAAACATTATCAATATAAATGGTTTTTTCACAATATGAATTGTTGATGCTTTAAAAATGTCATTAACTCCATTGATAAAACCATTAGATGTTGCATAGTTACCAACATATAATTCAACCAACCTATCTTTTTTATATGAAATATAAAATGTAAACTTGTAGTTTTACTCAAATTATTTGAAAGTTTGTAAGATAGTAACCATGATTGATGTCCATTGTTTTGAAAATAAATGTGTGACTTAATGTGTTAGTGAACACATTTTCATTGTGTTTTTGCACAAGTTTATTTGTAAAAAAATAAATTAAAAATAGTAAATTATTAGGTGGTTGTTGATTATAAATTGAATTTATAAATTGGATATCTTTTATATTTTCTATTGCAGTACAAAATTTGTTCAAAGTTTGTATAAAAACCATATCAAACTGTCACATAATTTTATTTCATTTATAACATTGGACATATGTTTGTCAAAAATTTGGTGTTTGTGCATTAACATTATTTTTAATATTTTGAAAGGTCTAATTATCTTTCACAAGGGGTGTTTGACAAAATCACTTGTTATGATAAAATCAACACCACCAAAGAATTTGTTTTGAATGTGTTTTATGGACCTTAGCCTGTTATCTAAAACATTAAACATTCTAGCACTAATAAATGATATTTCATCTATCACAACAAGTTATAATTGTTTATATCAACATGTAAGCCTATTTAATGAATTTAATGATAAATTTAGTAAATTAGATAAGGATTGTTGGATAGGTATGTTCGATGTTGAATGTATTGTTAAACCATCAATATTAAAAGAAAATGAACCTATTGATGCCATAAGTAAAGCCTTGATTTTTGTTAAATCAAAAGACATGTCTTTAGTGTATAATTGTAATAACCCTTGAATTATGAATTTTAAATGTAATTTTTAAAATTAATTCCACCACCCCCTACAAAAAATAAACATATTGGTATATCAAAGTATAATTATTTTTTATGCATAACATCATCAAATATTAATCTTTGTTCATCATTTAATTGTTTAAGCACACTACAATATTCAATTTTTCCATCATCATGGAATATCTTGATTTTGTGAAATTTTCATCTTCTAAAATTATGATTTTTGGTTTTATCCATTACGTGATTGAATAACAAAGTCAAATCATAAATCATAGTGTTTAATATTTATTTTGTTTGTTATAGGAATTGTAGGATGTGGATCATATACTTCATTATCTATATTATCAATTCAAATGTTATTTGATTGTAAAATTGGGTTTTTATTTTGAATATGTTTGAATCATCCATTTTTTTAATATTTGGATATGGCATTTGGGAGTTGAAAATAAATTTAATCTTAGAATTTTCATCATGTTATGTTCCCATAATTCCAAGTTGTGAATTTTTTGAATTTTGAAATGATGAATGCAATAAAACTTATTCTCTTGACCAATTTTCAGTATTTTATATTTATTATAATTTACAAACCTAATAATATTGGGTTTGTAACATTTTGAAATCTTTTTTTTAATGTTATAAAAAAACTAAACTTTGCTAATGATAATAATTCATATTGATTAGGATTATTAATATATTTGTCTATGATTGATAAACACATTATATTAATTGAATTTGGTTCCAATTCATTTAATGCAACTTGTGATTTTAGCACAAAAGCACATTCTTCAAAAGGAGAAATATTTGTGAATTGAAATGTTCGAAATGAATGATATATATAATGGTAAAGAAAACATAAGGTAAGTAGCAAGTTGAGCAACCATTTGTTGGGTGTTAAAAAAAACATTACCTAACTTTTGAACCTTTATATTTGGATCTATATTTTTTGCAATGCATTTTTTTAGTGATAGAATGTAGTTATGATGTTATTGATTTATTTATTTTTGTCATATATGATGTGTAATATGTTGTAGTTGCATATTTGTCCAAGATAAATTGAAAATCTTTATTTGTAAACCAAAAATGAATAGCACATATATTAAATGCATTAATTTTTATGTTTTAAGGATTCATCTTTTAAAAATGTGTAACCTTGTTAATTTACTTTTCAAACTTAATAAATATGAATCTTCATCAATTTTTAAAAAAATTATATATTTAAAAAATGATACATCTTCATTTTCTTTAAAAAATTTCAAAGATTGAAATATTTTGTTTGCTTATATGGAAGTATTATTGTGAAAATGGATAATTCCCATTTATTTGAAGAGGTTTTAGAGTTTTTGTTTCACACATAGGAAGCAATGGGCAATGAAATTTACAAACAATGTGGTTTTATTTTCTTTTATGTACGTGTGTGTTGATGTTGTTGTACATTTTGCAATGGGTTTGGTAAAAATGGCACATCACAAAAAAATATGCATGTTTACAAATTATTTAATTTCTTCATTTGTGTGCACTCCATAAAAGTCATGGTCATGTTTATTCCCACAATTTGGAATTCAACAACGAGAAATAAAAATTAAAAAAATTAAAAATAATTTTTTTATAAAAAATATAAATAAATAAATAAATATATATATATATATATATATATATATATATACTAAAAAAATAAGAATGATCTTTTATGATAAGTTTGTGGAAACAAG
>Ga0116228_10000158_pt1 | contig 45580 bp, 46 predicted proteins | sample S1TSphfallax_2_FD_89694 | JGI IMG/M metagenome (GOLD analysis project Ga0116228, IMG submission 89694) | Host-associated microbial communities from peat moss isolated from Minnesota, USA - S1T2_Fc - Sphagnum fallax MG | ecosystem: Host-associated > Plants > Peat moss > Unclassified | place...
CGCGTGACATGCGTGCGGAGCACGCATGCGCGTGACATGCGTGCGGAGCACGCATGCGCGTGACACCCCCCGTCGCTCCTTTATACGCGCAAGGCACCCAATACTTTTACTGGAGCCGCGGACAAGTCATAAGCCCGGCGACAGACTACGGATCAAGACCATGACCTCGAGCGGATGGACCCCCGCTTCATGGCGCGACAAGCCGCCGCGCCAGATGCCGACCTACCCCGACGACACCGCGCTCGCGGCCACCGAGGCGCGCCTCTCCGGCTATCCGCCGCTGGTGTTCGCCGGCGAGGCCCGCCGCTTGCGCACCGCGCTGACGCTGGCCTCCGAAGGCCGCGCCTTCGTGCTGCAAGGCGGCGACTGCGCCGAAAGTTTTACCGACTTCAACGCCAACGCGGTGCGCGACACCTTCCGCGTGCTGCTGCAAATGGCCGTGGTGCTCACCTTCGGCGCCACCGTGCCGGTGGTGAAAATCGGCCGCATGGCCGGCCAGTTCGCCAAGCCGCGCTCCAGCGACACCGAGACGGTCGGCGCCGAAACCCTGCCCAGCTACCGCGGCGACATCATCAACGGCCCCGAATTCACCGCCTCCGCGCGCATTCCGGACCCGGCGCGCATGGAGCACGCCTATTTCCAGTCCGCCGGGCGGCTGAACCTGCTGCGCGCCTTCGCCGGCGGCGGCTATGCCGACCTGCATCAGGTGCACCGCTGGAACCTGGATTTCGTCGCCCGCTCGCCGCTCGCCGCACGCTACCGCGACCTGGCCACGCGCATCGACGAAACGCTGGGCTTCATGGCCGCGTGCGGCATCGGCAGCGGCAACACCGCGCAAATCCGCGAAACCGAGTTCTACACCAGCCATGAATGCCTGCTGTTGCCGTACGAACAGGCGCTGACCCGGATCGATAGCACCAGCGGCGACTGGTATTGCTGCTCGGCGCATTTCCTGTGGATCGGCGACCGCACCCGCCAGCCGGACGGCGCCCACGTGGAATTCCTGCGTGGCGTGAAGAATCCGCTTGGCCTGAAGGTCGGGCCGACCACCAGTGTCGACGACCTGCTCAAGCTGATCGATCTGCTGTCGCCGCAAAACGAGCCGGGGCGGCTGACGCTGATCAGCCGCATGGGCGCCGAAAAAGTGCGTTCGCATCTGCCGCCGCTGCTGCGCGCGATCAAGCGCGAGGGCCGCAACGTCGCCTGGCTGTGCGACCCGATGCACGGCAACACGATTTCGACCGCGGCGCACGTCAAGACGCGCAGCTTCGACTCTATCCTGGCCGAGGTGCGCGGCTTTTTCGATGCGTGCGCCGAGGCCGGCGCACGTGCCGGCGGCGTGCACGTGGAAATGACCGGGCAGCCGGTGACGGAATGCGTCGGTGGTGCGCATCGGCTGACCGAGGCGGACTTGGCCGCGCGCTATGAAACGTTCTGTGATCCGCGGCTGAATGCCGAGCAGAGCCTGGAATTGTCGTTCCTGGTGGCGGAGGAATTGAAGGCGCGGCGGTCGGCGGCGCCGGTGGCGGTGGCGGCGCAGTGAAGGAAGCAAGTCTTCTTTTTTGAAAAATAGAAGCAAAAAACTTTTGCCGCTTGGCGTACGTGGTCCAATTCGAAAAGGGCCGCGTACGCCAAGGAGCAAAAGTTTTTTGCTTCTTTTTTTCAAAAAAGAAGACTTTCTTCACTTCTGCAATCGGGTGACGCCAAAATCAAGGCAAGCGTAGGAGAAGTGTTCTTTTTTGAAAAAAAGAACCAAAAAACTTTTGCCAGTTGGCATACGCGGCCCACTGCAAACTTGGCCGCGGATCCCAACAGACAAAGTTTCTTGCTTCTTTTTTTCAAAAAAGGAAGCCTTCCTTCCTACCTGTTCAAGAACCTTGCGAACGCCGCCAGCGTTGCGGGCGACACGTGGTGCTCGATGCCCTCGGCGTCGGCGCGGGCGTCGTCGGGCGGGACGCCGAGTGCGAGCAGCAGGTCGAACACAAGCTGGTGGCGGGCGCGGACGCGGGCGGCGAGCGCGCGGCCGGGGTCGGTGAGGCTGACGCCGCGATGCGGGACCGACAGGGCCAGACCCTCGCGCTCGAGGCGCGCGATCGCCTTGACGGCGGTGACATGGGAGACGCCGAGGCGGCGCGCGATATCGGTGGCCCGCGCCTGGCCCTGGCCGCCGCTGAGATCGTCGATCAGTTCGGCATAGTCCTCCAGCAACTCGGTCGCGCGGGCGCGGCGGGCGCGGCCGAAGCCTTGCGCCTGCGTATCTTCCGGCTCGAGCGTTTTGGCAGGGTGCTGCACCATCATGGCCTGGCGGGATGACACGCCCTGCGCGGTAGCACTTGAACCAATTGTAGCCAAGGCTACATTGCGTCCTCGATGGATGTTGACCTGCCCGACCTGCGCCCGGATGCGCGCACGCTGACGGGCCGAGCGACGCTGGCGGCGCAGGACGTGCTGGCGGGACGCCGGCGCGGGCTTGCCGCCATGCTGACACTGAGCGGGCCCGCGGTGGTGGCGTCGGTGGCGTATATCGACCCCGGCAATTTCGCGACCAATATCCAGGCCGGCGCCGCCTACGGCTATTCGCTGCTGTGGGTGGTGTTGGCGGCGAATTTGGTCGCCATGCTGTTCCAGGCGATGTCGGCGAAAATCGGCATCGTGACCGGGCGCAGCCTGGCCGAATTATGCCGCGATCATTTCGCCCGGCCGGTGGTGTGGGCGATGTGGGCGGTGAGCGAAGTGGCCGCCATGGCCACCGACCTTGCCGAGTTCCTCGGCGCCTCGGTGGGGTTGTCGCTGCTGCTGCATGTGCCGCTGCTGGGCGGCATGGTGGTGACTGCCGCGGTGACCTATGCACTGCTGCTGCTGCAAGGGCGCGGGTTCCGGCCGCTGGAACTGGTGATCGGCGCGCTGGTGGCGTGCATCGGAATTTGTTATCTGATCGAACTGTTCATCGTGCCGCCTGACTGGGCGGCGACGCTTTCGGGCACGTTCGTGCCGCGTTTGAAGGACCAGGGCGCGCTGGTGCTGGCGGTGGGCATTGTCGGTGCCACGGTGATGCCGCATGCGATCTACCTGCATTCCAGCCTGACGCAGTCGCGGGTGCCGGTGCGCGATGACGCGGACCGGCGGCGTGTGCTTGGGTTTTCGAACCGCGAGGTGGTGCTGGCGCTGACCGCGGCGGGGGCGGTGAACGCGGCGATGGTGATGATGGCCGCGGCGGCGTTCCATGCCGGCCATCGCGACGTGGCGCAGATCGAGACCGCGTATCACACGTTGGCGCCGCTGCTGGGTGGGGCTGCTGCCGGGATTTTCCTGCTGTCGCTGATGGCGAGCGGGATATCGAGCTCCGTGGTGGGCACGATGGCGGGGCAGGTGATCATGCAGGGGTTTTTGCATCGGCGGCTGCCGCTGTGGCTGCGGCGCGTGGTGACGATGGCGCCGGCGTTCGTGGTAGTGGCGGCCGGCGCGGACGTGACGCGGTGCCTGGTGATCAGCCAGGTGGTGCTGAGTTTTGCGTTGCCGGTGCCGATGGTGGCGCTGCTGGTGCTGAGCCGCCGCCGGAGCGTGATGGGCGGCTTTACCGCCGGTCGCGGCATGGCGTTGCTAGCGGCCTTTGCGACCGCCATAACGGTAGCCCTGAACGGCGTATTGCTCTGGCAGAGCGTCTAGGTGTGTGTCTTAGAACTTCTCCAGGCGGCCAGCTACGGCGCGTTTGCTGTGCTCCGGTGCTCACAAACACACCGTATCTGACTCGCCAGGAAAAGCTCTAAGACACACACTAAGAGCAAAAGTTTTTTGCTTCTTTTTTTCAAAAAAGAAGGCCTTCTTCTTCTGGGGTCCCAATGTCCATTCGGATCGCGTTGGCGCAGTGCAACCCGCATGAAGGCCACATCGACCATAATTTGCAGATGATCCGGGCGCTGCGCGCTGCGGCGTCCGGCGCCGATCTGGTGGTGACGCCGGAATTTTCCATCGGCGGTTATCCGCCGGAGGATTTGGTGCGCAAGGCGGCGTTTATCGATCGCTGCGAGGCGGCGATTGCGGCGTTGGCGGCGGATACCGCGGATGGCGGGCCGGGGTTGATTGTCGGCGGGCCATGGCGGGATGGCGACAAGATTTATAACGCGGCGTTTTTGCTGGATGGCGGTGTCGTTGCCGCGCGGCGGGCCAAGTGTGAGCTGCCGAATTACGGCGTGTTCGATGACAAGCGGGTATTCGATCCGGGGCCGGCGCCGGTTCCGGTGGTGTTCCGCGGCACGCGTATTGGGCTGATGATTTGCGAGGATTGGTGGTTTGCCGCGGTGTCGGCGGCGCTGCGCGAAGCCGGTGCGGAGATGCTGCTATCGATCAATGGCAGCCCGTATGAGAGCCAGAAGCCGGGGCGGCGTGTGACGCTGGCGGTGCCGCGCGTGGTGGAGACCGGGCTGCCGTTCGTTTTTTTGAACCAGGTGTGCGGGCAGGACGAGCTGGTGTTCGACGGCGCCAGTTTTGTGCTGAATGCGGATCGTTCGCTGGCAGTGATGCTGCCGACGTTCGTGCCTGCGTTGGTGGTGACGGAATGGCATAGGGTGGACGGGCGCCTGATGTGCGCGGCGCAGGCTTTGCCGGACGAGGCCGATCCGCTGGAGGAGATCTATCGCGCGCTGATGCTGGGATTGCGTGATTATGTCGGCAAGAACGGGTTTCCGGGGGTGATCCTGGGACTGTCGGGCGGTATCGACAGTGCGTTGTCGGCGGCGGTTGCGGTGGATGCGCTGGGGGCGGCGCGGGTGCGGGCGGTGATGCTGCCGAGCCCGTATACCAGCCAGCATAGTCTGGACGATGCGGCGACCTGTGCCGAGTTGCTGGGTATTCAGTATGATAGCGTGCCGATCAGCGGGGCGATGGGGGCGTTCGCGCAGGCGCTTGGGCCGTTGTTCGAGGGGACGGCGGCGGATATTACCGAGGAGAATATTCAGTCGCGCGCGCGTGGGTTGATCCTGATGGCGCTGTCGAACAAATTTGGCCACATGGTGCTGACGACCGGCAACAAGAGCGAAATGTCGGTGGGCTATGCGACGTTGTATGGCGATATGTGCGGCGGCTATTCGGTGCTGAAGGATGTTTACAAGACGCAGGTATTCGCGTTGTCACGGTGGCGCAATGAGGCGCGGCCACGGGACGGGCTGGGGCCCGATGGGGCGGTGATGCCGGAGCGGGTGATTACCAAGCCGCCGAGTGCTGAGCTGAAACATGATCAGACCGATCAGGATTCGTTGCCGCCTTATGATGAGCTGGATGCCATTCTGGCCGGGTTGGTGGAGGGGGAAAAATCGGTGGCGGATTTGGTGGCGGATGGGTTCGATCGGGCGACGGTGGTGCGGGTTTGGAAAATGCTCGATCGGGCCGAGTATAAGCGGCGGCAGGCGCCACCTGGGGTGAAGATTTCGGTGCGGGCGTTCGGGCGGGACCGGCGGTATCCGATCACCAACGGGTTCACGGGATTGATTGCATGAGCGACCTGTTTGCGCCGGAGGGGGGATGGCGGCTGCGGATTCTGGATTTGTCCGGCGGCGCCGAGGCAGGCGTGGTGGAGGAAATTCGCGGGTTTCCGACGCTGATGGCGGCGAATGCGTTCGCGCGGGCCTATGTGCGGGACAGTATCGAATTGTGCCGCGCGCCTGGGCTGTCGCCGCGCGAGGTGCTGGAGCATTGGTTTGCGTTCGGCGAGGATGTCGAGGTGATGGGCGCGGGGGACCAGGCGTGGCGCAGTGCGAACGAACTGGCAGAGTTTTCCGAGCGGCCGGCGGGGGCGATCGAGCGCGATTGGCGGAGTCTTGATCCTCGGCGGGATGAGGAAGGGGAGGATGATGACGGTTGAACTTTTTCATTGACTCCCGATTTCTGTTACGATCGTGCGGGTTTTTGTTGCGTTTGATTTATGCGGTGTGTTTGGCGGGGGCGACGTTCAATCATGCGCGGATGATTGCGGCGCATGGGTGGGGGTGGGATTATGGCGGCGTATCGCGCTTCAGTGCGCTCTATTGGACCTCGCTGACTTTTCTTGATCCTTTGGCCGCGGTGCTGCTGTTTGCGCGGCCGCGATGGGGGCTGGCGCTGACGGTGGCTATCATGGTGACCGATGTGGCGCATAATGGCGGGTTGACGTTGTTCCATGGCGGTGGGTGGCGCGGCTGGCTGGCGGATGAGAATTTAGTACTGCAATCGGTGTTTTTGGTGTTTGTGCTGGCGTCTGTTGGGGTCGCGTGGCGCGGTTTGGGGAAGGAAAAAATTGAACCACAGATGAATACGGATGAACACAGATGAAGAAGGGATGGGTGTCCTGTTCAAATGTGTCATCGCGAGCCCTTGCGAAGCAATCCAGTGACACACGCGAGATGCCGCCTGTGAGCTTGCGTTCCTATGTTGGTAGCAGGGTTGAAAGAAATTGAACCGCAGATGAACGCAGATGTTTTTCGACGTTGGCACGAGATGCGCTCATGCCCGACAGTGGCAACGGAGGGCGACACAGACGGATGCATCTGCGTTTATCTGCGTTCATCTGCGGTTCCAATTTTCTTACCTTGAGGTCAGGACGAACGCAGATCGAGAGATGATAAGTGTCTTTTTCCAATGTGTCATTGCGAGCCGCGGCGAAGCAATCCCGGCTCACAGGCAAGATCTTGCGGGTAACTCTGGATTGCTTCGCCGCGGCTCGCAATGACGGGGAGAACCGGTGTCGGTGCCGGCTCTGTTATACGAGGGTTCGATGAGGATTGCGATGCCGGAGGCAATGCGGGATTGGGTGAAGCTTCAGGTCGAAACTGGGCGTTATGCCAGCGTCATCCGTTATGTGTGTGCCCTGATCCGGCGGGACCAGGCGCAGGCGGATGCACGCGCTGCGCTGGTCGCGGCGCTGATCGACGGGGAGGAAAGCGGCGTGAGCCGGCGGCGGATACCGGACATTCTTGCGTCGAGGCGGGCATTGCGCTGATAGGAAGGTCGAAAGACATGGAACCGCAGATGAACGCAGATGAACGCAGATATTTATCGACGTTGGCACGACTTACGGTTACGCCTGACAGCAGGGACGGACGATGAAACAGACGGAGGCATCTGCGTTCATCTGCGTTCATCTGCGGTTTCAATTTTCTTGCTCCGATACGCGGCCGCCTGAGGCGAACCCGCTATGAAAGTGCGTTTCGCGCCAAGCCCCACGGGCTACCTGCATGTCGGCAACGCCCGCATTGCGCTCGCCAATGCGCTGTTTGCAAAACACGCCGGCGCCAAATTCCTGCTGCGGCTCGACGACACCGATATCGAGCGGTCGCGGCCGGAGTATGAGGAGGCGATCCGGCAGGACCTGGCGTGGCTGGGCATCGGGTGGGATGAGACGTTCCGGCAGGCGGATCGCACGGCGGCGTACGAGGCGGCGGCGGACAGGCTGCGGGCGGCGGGGCGGCTCTATCCGTGCTTCGAGTCCGAGGAGGAGCTGAACGCCAAACGGGAGCAGCGGCGGAAACGGGGGCTGGCGCCGGTTTATGACCGGGCGATGCTGAAGCTGACGGCGGAGCAGCGGGCGCAGGCGGAAGCGGGCGGCAAGCGGCCTTATTGGCGGTTTCGGATGACCGACGCCGAGATACGCTGGAAGGATCTGGTGCTCGGCGAGCGGGTGGTGAAGCTGCCGACCGTGTCCGACCCGGTGCTGATCCGGGCGGACGGCACACCGCTCTATACCTTCACCAGCGTGGTGGACGATATTTTCGCGGGCGTCAGCCACATCATCCGCGGCGAGGACCACGTCACCAATACCGGCGTGCAGATCGATATTTTCCGGGCGCTCGGCGCCGACACGGCCAAGATGCGGTTCGCGCATCTGCCGCTGCTGGTCGATCAGGATGGCGGCAAGCTGTCCAAGCGGCTGGAGGGTCTGTCGCTGCGCAGCCTGCGACAGGATGGACTGGAGCCGTCCGCCATCACGTCCTACCTGGCGCGGCTTGGCTCGTCGCAGTCGCCGGAACTGCTGCCGCTGGAGAAGCTGGCGGAGGGGTATGAACTCGGGAAGATTTCGCGCTCCGCAGCGCGGTTCGACATGACGCAGTTGCTGCGGCTGAACCGCCAGGCGCTGCACGCCGCACCATTCGAGGCGGTGCGCGATCGGCTACCCGCCGGCGCCACCGAGGCGTTCTGGCTCGCGGTGCGCGGCAACCTCGATCTTCTGACCGAGGCACGGCACTGGTGGGATGTGGTCGGCGGCGACATCGTCCCGCCGGTGCAGGACGGCGAGGGGCCGTTCTTGGCTACCGCGTTGCAGCATTTGCCGCCGGCGCCGTGGGACGGCCAGACCTGGGGCGCCTGGACCCGCGCGGTGAAGGACGCGACCGGTCGCAGCGGCCGGCCGTTGTTCCAGCCACTGCGCCTGGCGCTGACCGGCGAGACGCATGGACCGGAGCTCGCGCTGCTGCTGCCGCTGATCGGCGCCGAACGGGCCGCGGCGAGGCTGAAGTAAGGTGTTATTTTTTGAAAAAAGAACCAAAAAACGTTTGCGCCTTTGGTGCCGTGGCGCAACTCGGTTTGGGCCGCCTATGCCAAGGAGCAAAAGTTTTTTGCTTCTTTTTTTCAAAAAAGAAGTCTTACTTCCCTTAAAATTATGGCTAAGCAGGCCAACCCTTGGCGCGCAGACCCACGGGTAGCCTGCCAAGGTCGCGAAAAACCCAGGCCGGCGGCGGGCAGACGATGTGGCACGGCGGGTGCTAATGTCAGTCCATGACCACTGGCCAGATGGCCAAGGTAGGACGTGACATGGACTGGGATGCGCTCGCCTTTTTCACCTTCATCATCATTCTCGTGGTGGTGCGCGGACATTACAAACAGCGGGAGCGCGGCACGGCCGGGCTCGCGGCCGGCGACCAGGCGGCGCTGTCGAACGCGATGGACGTCGCGCGGCGGCTGGAACAGCGCGTCGAAACGCTGGAGCGCCTGCTGGATGAGGACGCGCCCGGCTGGCGCGCGAGGGCACGCGCATGACCTCCCGCATCACAACGCAACTGCGCCAGACGCTGCTGCTCGCGGTCGGCCTGGCCGCCATGATCGGCGGCAATGCGGCCTGCGCAGACAGCCTCACCCTGCGTGGCGCGCGGTTGACGCTGACCGTTTCGGGCGATACCGGCGTCACGATCGAAGCCGACAGCGATCTGCATGACGCGGTCCATGCCATCGGCGATGATCTGAGCTGCATTCAGGCGCAAAGCGGCCCGATGGTCGTGATCAACACCGAAGGCTGCGGTAGCAAGCTGGATCATCTAACATTGACCGTGCCGGCGGCCCTGGCGATCACGCTGGAAATGCGTGGCAGCGGCGACGTGCATGTCGGCGAGGTCGCCGGCGACCTGAACGTGGTGATGGACAGCGATGGCGGGCTCAGCGTCGCCAGCGTCAACCGGCTGATGTTGGCCGTGCATGGCGATGGCGATGCCTCGGTCACCACGGTGCATGGTGCGGCCGACATTCAGATCACCAGCAGCGGCGCGGTGAAGCTGGTCGATCTGTCGGGACTGCTGCATGCGCGCATGAGCGGTTCCGGCGACCTCGGGGTCAGCAACATCCATGCGGCGGTTGCTGATGTCGACACCGTCGGCAGCGGCGACGTGACGATCGGCGACGGCAGCATCGGCATGCTGCGCGGGCAGACCAACGGCAACGGGGATATCACCGTGGCCGCACGGGTGGATGTGGCCGATCTGACCGCCTCGGGTGGCGGCGATATCCGGCTGCGCGGCAGCATTGGCAAGGTTCTGCACCGCACCAGCAGCGGCAGCAGTTCGATCACACTCGCCGGCAATAGCGACGACGGCGATCTGAAAATCGATGGTGCCAACCATGCCGGCGGCAACCACCGATCGAGCCATGGCGGGGACTTCCTGCATTTCATCGCCGGCATGGGCGTGCTCGCCATATTGTTTTTCGTGCTGCGCACGATACGACGTAATGGCGGGTGGCAGGGGTTGCGGGCGGGGACAGGTCCCACCGGCGAGGCGACGCATCCGGGCGTGCTGGCGGTGCGCGAAACTCTGTTGCGGCTGGATGGCAGGCTGGCGCAGGTGGAGACCTACGTCACGTCGCGCGAATTCGATCTGCAACGTAAATTCCGTGATCTGGACAGGCCGTAGCAGGACCACTGGTGGTGTGTGACCGGGACGAGCGCGCCGGCGCAAACTGCCGGTCGGTATTTGGTCGGGCGGGAGCGCAACGGCCGCGCACCTGAGCTGCCGCGCGGGGACGGCCGGACGCGTCGTCTTTCGTCACAATTGTACAGGCCCGTTGGCATTGACGCCCTACACTTGCCATGCTTCGACATGTCAATAATCGCGCGTGCACGACAAGCGTGTTTTCCGCACGATAAGAAGAGGGCTCTACGATGAAGATGACGCAGTATCTCGGTTTGGCGACCCTCGTCGCGGTCCTGGGCGCCGCGCCGGCCTTCGCGCAGCCGGTCACACCGCAGGGTCAGCAGACGATCGATCAGGAAAAGGCGCACGAGTCGGCACACGACGCGGCGCTGCACAAGGACAAGGTTATTCGCCAGGATCACGACGCCGCTATCAAGCATGACGACGCGGCCCTGCATCATGACGAGAGGGACGGCAACGGCGCCGCCGCCCGTCGCGAGGCGGCCGCCATCCATCAGAATGAAAAAGGCCTGCACCAGGACAAGCGGGTCATCAACCATGGCAAGCATGACCTGAAGAAGGACAAGCATATCGACCAGCACGTCGCCAAGACCGGTCACTGACCGGCGCTGTCGGCACGGCGATTTGATCGCCTGACGAAAAAGCCCCCGTATGGGGGCTTTTTTTGTGGTCGGCCCCGGACGGTCGCGCCGCTAGGGCACGACCGGCACGACCGCGCCGTAGGGCAGGTTCAAATGGGTGCGCGAGACGGTGATGTAGGCGTCGATATTGTCGGCCGGATGCAGATGCACGCCGGCGTAGTAATCATTATAGGTCAGTATTTTGTGCTTGCCGCCGGGCGTCACCGGCTGGAACCCGCCGACCTGGCCGGTGTCGGCGCCGAACGCCAGATCCACCTTGCCCGGCACCAGCGGCATGGTGACGCCGCCGGACAGGTTGTTGCCGTTATGCGTGGCGATGCCGGCGGAGACGTAGCCATGGATGTTCTGGCGGAACGTGTCGAACGTATAGCTATCCGGCAACGTCGCCGTGGCGCTGGCGGCCGCACTCGGCGGGGTGGCTGTTGTGTCGGTCGTCGCGGACAGGTTGTACGGATCGGCGCTGCCGGCCGCGAACATCGGCAGGCCAAGATTGTAATTCGACGCCGTGGCCGGGGCCGGCGTGGTGATCGCCGGTGCCGGTGCAGCGGTCTGAGCGGCGGCCAGCCCTGGGTGCGCTATGCAGGCGGCGCCAAGCGCTACGAGGCCCAAATGCCACGGGTACCTTCGGTGCATGCCAATTTTCACGATCTTACCTCACGCGATGGTCGATCCGCCGGCGGGCGCGCAGCCCCGTTCTGTATGCTGTATTTCATAACATGGCGCGCCGCGAGACAGAAAGAGGTCATCCGCCCAGCGTAATCGGGTGAACAGGAAGGAAGTGTTCTTTTTTGAAAAAAAGAACCAAAAAACTTTGTCTGTTTGGTTCCGGACAAGGCGACGCTCACGAAGACTGAGGTCAACACAGCGCAGGCGCAAAAGTTTTTTGGTTCTTTTTTTCAAAAAATACCACTTCTTCCGGCGCTTGCCTTGCGTGTGGCTTCACCCGATTACCCTGCCGCCGCGCCGGGTGAACGTCCAGTAGAGCGGCCTCCGACCGGCCGCGTGCGCCTTCGCCTCGTAGCGCGTCGGCGGCCACAAATCGGGGCGGGTTTGCACCGGCGGCGCGACATCGAACAGCGTTTGGCCGGCCATGACCTCGCTCACCCAGGCCTGATAGGTCGGGTCGTCGCTGGCGGCGCGCCATTCCGCCCCCGGCTTCATGCGGCTGGCCGCGAGCGCTACGATCTCCGGGTGCACGAAACGGCGCTTGGCGTGCCGCGCCTTCGGCCAGGGATCGGGAAACATCAGGAACAGCCGGTCCAGGCACGCGGGCGGCAGCGCGCGCAGCAGCGCGCGGGCGTCGTCGTCCCACAGCCGCAGATTGCCGGGCAGCGCGCCGGTCGCCTCCGCGCCCTCGACCACCAGCGCCGCGAGCATGCTGCACAGGCCCTGGTCGAACACCTCGCAGGCGATCAGGCCGGCATGCGGGTTGGCGGCGGCCAGCGCGCGCGCGTGCTCGCCACCGCCGAAGCCCACCTCCAGCCACACGTGCGCGGGGCGCGTGGCGAACGCGGCCCAGGGGTCATCGGGCGTGGTGAAGCGCAGGCGCGGTAGCGTCTCTGCCAGCAATCTGGACTGGCGGGGGCGGAGGGCGTGGGTGCGCTGGCGGCCGTAGAGGCGGTCGGGGGGTGGTTTTAATGTCATAAGGAGAAAGGAAGAACTTCTTTTTTGAAAAAAAGAAGCAAAAAACTTTTGCTCCTTTGCACACGCGGCCGATTTCGACATGCGCCGCGTACGCCAATGAGCAAAAGTTTTTTGCTTCTTTTTTTCAAAAAAGAAGTTCTTCCTTCCTTAATGCCCGAGCGCGCCGCGCAATCCTTCCACCAAATCAGTGCGTTCCCACGTAAACGTGCCCAGCGCCTCATCCGGCGTGCGGCCGAAATGGCCGTAGGCGGTGGTGGGGACATAGATCGGGCGGTTGAGATGCAAATGCTCGCGGATGCCGCGCGGCGTCAGGTCCATCAATTCGCGCAGCACCTTTTCGATACGCGTTTCATCGACGTCACGGCCGGTGCCGTGCAAGTCCACATACACCGAGAGCGGGTGCGACACGCCAATGGCGTAGCTGATCTGTAGCGTGCAGCGATCGGCCAGGCCCGCGGCGACCACGTTCTTGGCCAGGTAGCGCGCCGCATAGGCCGCGCTGCGATCCACCTTGGTCGGGTCCTTGCCGGAGAACGCGCCGCCGCCATGTGGCGCCGCGCCGCCATACGTGTCCACGATGATCTTGCGGCCGGTGAGGCCGGCGTCGCCATCCGGACCGCCGATGACGAAATTGCCGGTCGGGTTGATGTAGAGCTCGTGCTCCGGGCACATCCAGCCCGCGGGCAGCACCGACTCGATGATCGGCACCAGGCGGCGCTTGATGTCGGCCTGGTCCATGCCTTCTTCGTGCTGCGTGGAGACCACCACGCTGGTGGCGCCGACCGGCTTGCCGTCCACATAGCGCAGCGTGATCTGGCTTTTCGCGTCCGGCAGCAGGCCGGCGACGCGCGGGTCGCCGGCGTGGCGCATTTCATTCACGGTGCGCAGGATCAGGTGGGCGTAGTGGATCGGCGCCGGCATCAGGCTCGCGGTTTCGTTGCTGGCGTAGCCGAACATGATGCCCTGGTCGCCGGCGCCTTCATCCTTGTTGCCGGCCGCGTCGACGCCGGCCGCGATGTCGCTGGACTGGGCGTGCAGATGGCATTCGACATGCGCGTGCTTCCACGAGAAGCCGGCCTGGTCGTAGCCGATGTCGCGCACCGCCATGCGGGCGAGATGGATCAGATAGTCGCTGGTGACGCTGGCCGGCCCGCGGGTTTCGCCGGCGAGCAGGATGCGGTTCGTGGTGACGAGCGTTTCGCAGGCGACGCGGGCGTGCGGATCGGCGGCGAGGAATGCGTCCAGCACCGTGTCGCTGATGCGGTCGGCGACCTTGTCCGGGTGACCCTCGGAGACAGATTCGGACGTGAACAGGTATTCGCCCTTGTCACGCATGGCGTCGGCACTCGCTCTCAGTTTGGGAGGATTGATCGGCGCTATTGGCGCAAAGGGGCAGGGGGGTCAAGACAACGCGGGTCGTGCAATTGTCCGCGAGAACCAAACGAGCAAAAGTTACTTGGTTCTTTTTTTCAAGAATAACTGCTTCTTCTTACCGAGGCCGGCCCGCGGTCAAAGGCTGCACATAGGTCTGCGAAGGCCGCACCGGCTGCGCGGATTTGCCGAAATTGGCCCCAAGCCGGTTACGCGTGCCGCTTTCGTTAAAGGTGCCGACGACGTTGCCGGGCGATGTGGCGGAGACCGGCGCCGAGATGTCGGAGGAGGGGCGGTCCGGCGTGTGCGCCATCGCCGCGAGTTGCGCGTTCAGGCAGTCATAGCCGTGCGCCGCGCCGACATTGACGTCGGTACAGGTGGTGCCGGCGGACGGCGCGAGCTGCTGGGCCACGGCCAGCGTGGGCAGCAGCACCAGCGCGATCAGAACGCGTGTCATGCTGGTCAACTCCATGCGTCGAGATGGGTCATGGCGCGGCGAGATGCGAGAGCTGGATTTCGTCGACCCGCACGGGCGCGCGCGCGAGCAGGCTGTTGGCATAGGCCTGCGCCAGGTCCTTTTGCTTGCGTTCGCGCAGCGCGCGGACGAGCTGGTCGTGCACCTCGGCGACCGGCGGCGGTCCGGCCGGGCGGGTGGCGAGCAGCTTGATCAGCGTGCAGCCGCTCGCGGTGCAGACCGGCGGGCTGACCTGGCCTTCCGGCAGGCCGGCGACCGCGTCGTGCGCAGCCTTCTGCAACTGCGTGTCGGCGACCCAGCCCAGATCGGCATACTGCACGCTGGCGTTCCGTTTCGGTGCGCTGTCGAACGTGACGTGCCCGGCGGAGATGTCGCGCGCCAGCGTCGCGAGGGCGCGGCGGGCGGCGTCCGTGGTGCCCGCCGTGGCCGGCACGAAATCCTGCGCCAGATGATAAGTGCGCGGGCGCGTCAGTTGCGGGCGCGCCTGCGCGTAGGCGGCGAGCACATCGGCCTCGCTGGGGTAGCCGGCCGGCGGTTGCGACTGAGCGGCGATGAAGCTTTGCAGCATGGCGCTTTCGCGCACGCGTGCGAGCATGGCGGCGATGTCGGGCCGCTGGTCCCATTTCTGCGCTGCGGCCTCGGCCAGGATAGCGTGCTGCAGCAGCGTATCGGTGATCAGGCTTTTCAACGCGTCCGGGCTTTCGGCAAGTTTCTTGCGTTGTTCGGCCGGACTTGCCGCGACCAGCGCGCGGACTTGCGACGCGGTGAGTTCTTCGGTGCCGCGGATGGCGACGACCTGGTCGGCGGCGGAAAGTAGAAGGAAAAAAGGAAGGAAGAACTTCTTTTTTGAAAAAAAGAAGCAAAAAACTTTTGCTCCTGCGCTCGCAGCAACAGACGTGGTCGTTGACGGTCTTGCGCGCATGCAAAAAGGCAAAAGTTTTTGGCTTCTTTTTTTCAAAAAAGAAGTGCTCTCTTCCTTCATGGATGTTTCGCGTTTGCGGGCGCGACATATTCCTGGTCGCGGATCTTGTCGTCATAGTCCTGGACAAGATTCTCCAAGTCAACTTTGGCCGCGCCGACGAACGGCTCGTAGCTTTTCCTGAGCACCCACAGGAAGCTGCGGTCCTGGTACAGATGCAGCACCTGTTCGGAAAGGTCGATCAGTTTCGTATTGGCTGCCTTGCAGGTTTGCAACGCCTTGGTATTGGATTGCAGGCCCTTTTCCGCGGTTTCGCGCGCCTGGGTTTGTTGCTGTGCTGCGTCCCGCGCCTGGCTGACGGCGCCCTGGAATTTGAGCAGGCTGGCCTGCAGGGCCGCATTCTGCTGCGCGGCACTTTGCAGGTTCGCCCTCATTTGCTTGAGCTCGTCCGGTTTTGCGGTACCGGCGAGTTGCGCCAGTTTCGCTTCGTCGGCGTCGAATTTCTGCTTCAGGGCGGCGAGATCGTTCTGCGCCTGCGTCAATTGCGCCTGGGCCTGCGCTGCCTGGTCCTGGGCCGCGCGCATCTGTTCCACCGACTGGCGCAGCGCGGCGCGCAGCCGGTCCTCCGGCGTGTCGTCGGCGTGCGCCAACGCGGCCCACATGCACGCCCCGGCGACAATGATCATGCGGCCGCGCATGGCTCAGAACCTCGTATTCAGATCGACGAACAATGTTTCTGTGCCGTAATGCGGGCCGGATATCGCCTCGGCCGACAACCAGCGCAGATTGACCCAGGTGTTGTGCGCTATGCCGACATTGCCGCCGACCAGATAGCCCTGCGCGTTGGTGCCGCCCTGGTGGAAATCGGCGTCCGCGATCGCGTCCAAGGTCGCGTCGGTTTGCAGATAGCGGTAGGAGACAAAAACGTTCCAGTCCCACCGCTTGCTGATGTCCGGATTGCCGAGCGTGGCCTTCAGCATGTAGGCGGTATCGCCGCCCTGATAGATCCCGTTATTGCCGAGATTATTGACCGGCCCGGCCTGTTCGAGCGGCGGCCCGTGATTGAGAATGGCGCTGCGGTTGTAGGCGAGGTTCTTGCTGAATTCACCTTCGAGCACGACATCGATTGGGTCGTAGGTCAGGATATCCAGCCGCGGATGGATATCGAGCACGTTGAACCGGCTGGCCAGGCCGTAATATTGCGGATCGGGCGAGGTGCCCGGATTGCCGGTGGTGGGCACGATATTGCGTAGTGGAAACAGCGTATTGCCGAACTGTTCGAACGGCGTGCGGGAATCGTCGGTGCTGCAATAGAAGCCGCCGCCGGGCTGTTCCACGCACGGTGACGAGACCGAACCTTGCACGTTGAGGAAATCGAAGATGCCGACGCCAAGCGTCGCCTTCAGTTGCGGATTGATGCGCCATTCCACGCCGGCTTGCAGGGCCGCGAGATAGGAATTCTCGCTGTCATATTTCGTCTGCGAATAGGTGGAGAAATCGAACGCGGTGTTGAACAGCGGAAAGCCGCCGGCATTGGCGAACAACGTGACACTGCTCCCGATTTGCTGCCGTAACTTTGCCGCCACGCCGTCGAACCCCAGATCATGATAGAACATCAGGTCGGAATCGAGAAACGGGTTGTCCATCCGCCCGGCATAAAGCGTCAGGGGCGGGAGCGGACGCAGCGTGATGTAGCCGCGGTCGAGCCACAATGCCGGCTTGGCGAAATCACCGGCGGCGCCGAGCGATCCGGTGCCGGTCCCCATCGTCTGATTCGGGCTGACCGGGCCGTCATCCTGGCCGGTGCCGATGCGCAGCGTGGCGGTGACCCAATCATCGATCTGCGCCTCGGCGCCCAGGCGCGCGCGCAGCCGGAACCGTTCGCGGTCCTGCGTGGTGTCCAGGATGGGGGGCGGGGCGCTGCTGCCGAGCCCATATGAATTGGCGTCGAACGCACTGCCGTTATTGATCGAATTGAAATTGACGAACTGGCCGTAATTGCCTTTGTCGAAAAGGTCGTCCTCGTAACGGACTCGCACGTCGCCGAAGAACTTGATCCGTTTGGTCCATTCCGGCAGCGCGTCGGGCGCCGCCCAGCCTTCCTGCTGCGCCTGGTCCATCACCTGCGCGCGCACCTGGTCGGCGATCTGCTTGCGCACGAATTCCGGTACATAGGTCACGCGGATCTGCCCGGCCGGATTGGCCGGTGCGATATCGTCGCTGTCCGCCACCGGCGCTGCTTCTTGCGCGCGCTTGCGCGACGCCGGCGCGCCGGACTCTTTCAGCAAATCCTTCGCCTGGCCGGGCGTCAGAATACCTTTTTGGATCAGCAACTGAATCAGCTTCACCGTCTGCTGGTCGGCATGGGCGCGCACGGGTGCGCCGGCCATCACCGCTGCCAGGCATGCGGCCATTGCGGTGCATGGTCGCTTCGATATCACTTCAATACGTCCCCACAGGAAGAAAGTAAGGCCTTCTTTTTTGAAAAAAAGAAGCAAAAAACTTTTGCTCTGGCGCCTGCATCAACCTGGAGCGTGGGCGTGCAAATTCACGACCAGCGGTTGGCCCCTGATCGAGGCTGGTATCTTATCGTCGAACGCCAGTCGAGCGAGGTCGTGCACCACGATGTCACGAATTTCACTGTCGCCATCAAAATTCTCAAAACTGACGCTTGTTACGTGCCCGGATTTGTCGAGCCTGATCGCGGCGCGGCCGTGATAGTGGGCGGTGCGCAGCCGCCCGTCCTCGCGCAGGATCGCACTGACCTGGCTCACCACCAGATTTTCGTAATACGCGTCGCCGTCACCACCACCGCCGCTGCCGTCACCAACGAGGTCGCCCCCGCCGTCATTGCCGTTGCCGATCGCGCCGGCGCCGGAACCTTTGATCGAGGTGGTGACGCCCGCTGGCGGCGAGGGCGCCTTCGGTGCGGCCGCCTGCATTTTCTTGGGTGCGGCGGCGGCGGGGCGCGGCTGTTCGACTGGTTTGGGCGGTTCCTTCGTGGGCGGCGGTGGTGGTGGCGGGGGCGGTGGCGGCAATGTGATGGATGTGATGTGCGGCGGTTGCACATGCGGCCGCGCGGGCGGGCCGCCATGTTGCAGCAAGCCCATGATCAGCCAGGCGCCGCCGAGCACGAAACCGCCGATCGATGCCGGCACACCGTAGCGGCGCCAGGCCGTCGCGCGCGGGGCTTCGTCGTCACCGAACATCAGGCAGCCGAACGTTGCGTGGCAAGGCCGATCGACCTGATGCCGAGCCGGCCGCACAGATCGAGCACATCCATCACCTTCTGATATTGCACGCCGCGATCGCCCTTCAGCACCACGTTCATGTCCGGCGCGCCGGCGAGGTCGCCGCGCAGCCGCGTCTCCAGTTCGCCCATGCTGACCGGCGTCGCGTCCACGCCGATGGAACCGGTATTTGAGACCGAAATGACCACGGTTTTCTTTTCAACCAGTTTGGTGCTGGTGCTGCCGCTGGGCAAATCGACTTTCATGCCTTGCACCGAGGCGGTGGTCATGATGATGAATATCACCAGCAGCACGTAAGCGAGATCCAGCATCGGGGTGATGTTGATATCGTCGTACGGTTTGTCTTCCTGCATCTGCATGGTGGGTTAACTAAACAAAAGAAAGACTTCTTTTTTGAAAAAAGGGAGCAAAAAACTTTTGCCACTTAGCATACGCGGCCCATTTCGAGATCGGCCGCGTGCCCAAAAGGGCAAAAGTTTTTTGGTTCTTTTTTTCAAAAAAGAACACTTTCTTCCTATTCCCCTGCCTGCCGCGAGTCGATTCCGACATTGCCCTCGGCGATGCGCGTCACGATCTCATCAACAAACACAGCCATTTCCGACATCGTCTCCTTGATACGGGTCTGAAAGTAATTATACCCGAACAAAGATGGGATCGCGACCGACAGGCCGGCGACGGTGGCAAGCAGTGCGGCTGCAATGCCTGGCGCGATCGAGTTTACGTTGACATCGCCGGCCGCCGCTATGGCGGCGAAGGTGATCATCACGCCGATGACGGTGCCGAGCAGGCCGATGAACGGTCCGCCGGAAATCGCAATGGTCAGCAGGACCATCAGGTTATTCAGCTTCTGTTGCTCGCGCACCATCTGCCCGTCCATGGCGGAGCGGATGGCGGCCAGGCTTTGTGGCGCAATGGTGCCGTCCGGCAGGCAGCGGCCGCCTTGCAGCCGGTCATGCACCTCGCGATAGCCGGTCTCGTACAATTTGAACAAGCCGGAATTGCGCAATTTCTTCGCGTCCTCCGGCGACAAGGCCGGCATGATCTCGCGGGCGTTGGCGCGGAATGTCGCCCGCAGCACTTGCAAGAAACGTTTATTGGCGCCGCGCGTGCTGCCCACCACGATGGCGCGGTTACCCATCACCAGCCAACTGATCAACATCATCACCATCAGAATGCCGATGACGACTTCGGCGTCCGGCGTAATGGAATGCAGCAGGATGCCGATATAGCCGGACGAGAACGAACTGGTTTGTTCCGGCGCCGCGAATTTCAGCACATTATTCAGCACGCCCTGGTCGTGCACCGCAAGCTGCGCGGCGCCGGCCGGCCGCAGCGCGTTGCTGATTTCGAGTTCGTCGATCAGCCCGATGAAGTTCGCGGGCGCAGCGGCGGGCGGCGGCGCTGCCGCCGCGCCCGGCGGCGGTGTGGCCGCGGCTGCGGCCGCGGCCGCACCGCCGAGTGTGGGGGCACCATTGATGTCGGGCAGCGCACCGGGCGCCTCGCCCAGCTTTGCGCCATCTACATAGACATCGAGCGCGGTGGCGGACGCGGTGACCGTCAGCAGGTGCCAGCCGGATTTCGGGTCCAGCGCCGCGCCGGCGCGGGCCAACACCGCGGCGCCGCTGGCCGGTGTCGCTTGTGCATACGGCACGCCCGCGGCCAGGCCGATCTGGAAGTCGGCGACACCGCCGGTGTCGCGCTGGTCGTACAGCACGCCGGTCTGCGTGGCTGGCGTCGGGCTGACCCAGATTTGCCAGGTGAGCGGCTGCCCGGCGGTCAGATGCAGCAGCTTGTTGTCTGCCAGTTTGATCGGCGCGGTGCCGTCCAACCGCGCGCCCCAGCCGATTTCCCCGGCCTGTTCGGGCGTCGCCGTGGTCAGCCCGTCGAGTTTATATTGCGTGGAATCGTGCGGCAGGCCGCGGGTCGGGCCGAAATGCCAGACCAGCAACTGGGTGTCGTCATAGGTCGAGGCCGGATCGGCAATATTCGGCGCCTTCGCGTTGCCCCAATACATATAGAAACCGGTGGTCGCACTTGGTGCGAGATCCGGCACATCGACCCAAATCAGGGCGACCTGGTTGAGCAGGCCGTCCCACATTTCGACATGGTAATGCAGCAGCGTCTTGCCGTCGGCGGCGACGAAGCGCAGGTCGCTGCCATCATCCTTCGCCTGCTCGAACTTGAAATTGCCCTGCGTAAGCTTGACCAGCACCGCGGTACGGCCGATCGGCTCGGCGATATTGGCGCCGGTGGCGGCCGCATCGGCATCGATGCGGACGCGATATTGCCAGTCGCCGTTCCACCAATCGCCGCTGGCGGCCATGGCATGTGCCATGCCGGCGCCGGCCATGGCGAGCACCAAAGCTGCCATCAGCACCGCGCGCCGCAGCGCCGATCGCAGGTTTCTGCCCGTCATACGCTAGAACTCCCCAAACAGGCGAAACAGCACGCGATTGGTGCCGGCCCTGGTGTCCGGCCCGCTTTCGACGGTCTGCGCGTCCTGCAACGAACCGTTCAGATAACCCCATAGATTGACGCGCGTGCCGACGCCGACCGATGCCAGCCCATAGGCGAAATGCTGTTGCGGCGTCGGGTCGCGCAGATTGACCAGGCCCACATCGGTGAAAAGATGGAAGCGCCAGTTATGCACCGGGCCGCCGACATGCCTGGCGAGATATTTCGCCAGATCCGGGCTGCGCAGTTCGGTTTGGGCCACCGCGCCGTAATCGCCCAGCGCCTCGGCTTCCAGATAGCCGCGCACCGTGTCGGCGCCGCCGATGCCGAGCTGTTCGCTGGACACCAGAGGCACGTTGGTGATCTGGCCGGTCACCGAGCCCCAGAGTTGCACGTCATGCGGCAGGTCCTGCTCACGCGTCACGGTCAGATGGGCGATCGAGAAACCGGGGTCGGCTTCGTAGCGTTTCTGGTCGAATTCGGTCGCGTTGCTGCCGATCGCGCCGAGGCCGAGTTCGACGCCGAGATTGATGTCGGTGGTGGAGGATTTGCCCTGCCAGTTGGCGGCGTAATTGGCGCTGAGCGGATAATACGTCACCGGCGCATAGGTGAAGGTGCCGTTGGTGATGAAATTATCCAGCTCGAAGAATTTCTTGTAGTCCCAGCCGACGCTGAATGAATGGGTAAAGCTGCCGCCGTTGCCGTCGCTGCTGGTGCCGAGCGGCACCAGCAGGCGGAAGCCGGCGCTGGTGCCGCGGCCGGCCACATCGGTGCTGCCGAGCGCCACCACGTTGCTGTTGGAATGCAGATAGGTCAGCAGCAACGACAGCCGGCTGTCCGGGATATGAAACAGATAGCTGGCCGATTCGACTTCCGAATCGCGCACGTCCTCCGGCGCCACGGCATAATTGATCGTCGCGGAATCGCCGCGCTGGAAGAAATTGCCGTACGTCAGCGACGCATTCAGGCGTTCCGCATGCGTGTCGGCATTGTACCTGTTATTGGCCTCCAGCGTGCCATGCACTGGCAATGTGTCCGCAACATCGAGGTCCACATCCACCGTGTCCGGATGCCGTCCTGGCTTCAGCGAGGGCTGCACGGTGCGGTCCGGCAACTGGTTCAGCCCGAGCAGATCGGCCTGCAGCGCATGAATGTTCGGTATGCGGCCCGGCGCCACCGACGGCGCGCCGGCGCGCACCGCGTCCGGCACGAAATAGCGCGCGTGCGTCACCCGCAGCCGTTCCACCGGGCGTTCGATGACATGCAGGCCGACCACGCCGCCGCGGCGGTCCACCCAGCGTGCCGGCGCCACCGAAACAGTAACGAAACCTGCCTTGGTGTAGGCCGTTTGCAAGGCGCGCCGCGCCGCCTCCACATCGTCGGCGGTCTTGCCGGGCCCCAGATAGGGATAGATTGTTTGCTCGACCTGTTCCTGCGGCAGCACGGTGGAACCGTCGATGCGGATTTCGTTCAGGTCGAAATGGTTAGTTGCGGCGGCGGACAGGGTGGCGCAGCCCGTCCACAGCGCCGCCACCTGGGCACATCGCAGGAATGGCCGGGCAGCGCGCCGCCGGGCGTAAAATTGTGCGCGTCGTGGCACGATCAGGCTTGCCTAGAATGCTATGACTGGATTTGCCGCGTTGTCATGCCACCGTTCTCCGTCAATCGCCAGATTGGACATATGACAGATCGATGACAATTCCATGTCACACGGCAGGGTCTTTTCAAACTGTCACGCAACGGTCATCGATCTATCAACGAGCTGTCACATCGGTGTCATGGAGTTTTGTTACTCCCCGCGCGACCGGCCGACGAAGGCCGGCCATGCCAAAGGGAAACACCATGACTCGCACGCACCTGCTGGGGGCCGCCTCCGCGGCCGCCCTGGCTTGCCTTTCCAGCTTTGCCCATGCCGAACCCGCCATTCTTGGCGGCGGATCGACGCTGGCGCAATTCGATTACGGTAATTTTTACGGCCAGAGCCCGGTCTCCGGCGAATTCAGCATTTTCAACGCGACCAAGCCGACCGCGACGTTCAGCACATATTGGCAGTCCGGCTCCGGCACGGGTCAGTTGGCGTTCATCGAGGACAATCTGAGCTGCGACATCTCCAAGGTCGAGGGTGGGACCGCGGTGTGCTCGGGCGTTGCCGGCAAGTCCGGCAATACGGTCGATTACGGCGCGTCGGACGCCGTGTTGAGCGCGGCGCAGATTTCCAGTTGGGCGACGTCGTCGTTCGGCCAGGCCGCGGCCGGCAACCTGATCCAGTTGCCGTCGATGGGCGTGGGTGTGTCGATCCCGGTGGTCAACTCCGCGGTCACCAAGAATGGCGGGGTGACGCTGTCGGACAATGATCTGTGCGGCATTTTCTCCGGCAAGATCACAAATTTCGACCAGATCACCGATTTCAAGAACAAGCTGACCGGCGCGTTCACGGTGGCTTACCGGTCGGATGGTTCAGGCACCAGCTTCCTGCTGACAAACCATCTGAGTGCCGTGTGCACCACCAGCAACACCGCTCCCGGCATCACGTTCACCGCGACCACGACGTTCGCCTCGATCTTCCCGCCGAACGGCAGCGGCGGATATAACACGCCGGCGAATTTCATCGGCGAAAGCGGCAGCGGCGGCGTTGCGTCCTACCTCGCCGGCTGCAGTTCCAGCGGTGCGGTCGCCAACGGCATCGGCTATCTGTCGCCGGACTTCACCACCGTCGATCCGAATTCCAGCGCCACATTGAAATGCGCCGACGGCACGGTGGAGAAAAGTCCGTTGCTCGCGGCGAACGTGGCGATCGGTACCAAGGTCTATCAGCCGACCATAAAAAACATCCAGCTGGCACTGGACCACGTGGTGCTGGGCACCAACAAGACGCCGCCCTCCACGGCGGCCGAAGCGGCCAACCCGGCGCTGTGGGTGCCGCTGGTGCAGACCGTCAGCGAGGGATATCCGATTGTCGGCTATACCACGTTCGATCTTGCGCAGTGCTATGTGAACGCGAGCGTGACAAAGAACATCAAGCTGTTTCTGTCCGATCATTATCTCAAATCGGCCTATGCGACGGTGCAGAACGATAACGGCTTCCTGACGCTGGAGCAGACCAAGGCGACGACATTCGTCACCGCGATTGAGGATGATATCCTGGCGAACAAAAAAGGGTTCAATACCGACATCGGTGATGCAACGGCCTGCAAGGGCCTGGCTGGCCGCTGAGGCAGGGCGGGGCCGGCCTTGTGCCGGCCCCAGTTGCTGAAGAAGAAAGACTTCTTTTTTGAAAAAAAGAAGCAAAAAACTTTTGCCAGTTGGCCTAAGCGTTCCATTTCGAAATGGGCCGCGTGTGCCAACGAGCAAAAGTTTTTTGATTCTTTGTTTCAAAAAGAAGTCTTCCTTTTCTTGTTTCTTATGGTTGTGCAGGTTTTCGACCGACTCAACCAATGGTAATTGATCTATCAAATACCTGTCATAGCGCTGTCATCGAGTTTTGTTAGCCAGTGCGGGATCGGCCGAACGCGGCTGGTCAGCAAAGGGGAATTACCATGACTCGCAGCCATCTGTTGGGCGCCGCTTCCGCGGCCGCGCTCGCTTGCCTACCGCTTCTCGCGAACGCCGCCACCAAGCCGCCGATTCAGGGCGGTGGTTCCACGCTGGCAGAATTCGACTACAGCCCCGGCAACGGCCCGGTGACGTCCGGCGAATTCAGCATCTTCAATGCGCTGCCGCCGACCGCAACGTTCAGCACCTACTGGGAATCCGGCTCGGGCACCGGCCAGGAAGCCTTCATTCTTGACGATCTGACCTGCGACATCAGCAAGGTGCAGACCGGCGTCGCGACCTGCTCCGGCCCCGCTGGCGGCGCCGGCAACACGGTGGATTACGGCGCGTCCGACGCGGTGCTGAGCGGCGCGCAGATTTCCAGTTGGGCGACATCATCGTTTGGCCAGGCGGCGGCAGGCGACCTGATCCAGCTTCCATCGATGGGCGTCGGCGTTTCCGTTCCGGTGGTGAACCCGAAAGTGACCGCAAATGGCACGCTGACATTGTCCGACAATGATCTGTGCGGCATTTTCTCCGGCAAGATCACCAACTACAGCCAGATCACCGACTTTTCGAACAAGCTGACCGGCGCGTTCACGGTGGCCTACCGGTCGGACAGCTCGGGCACCAGCTTCCTGCTGACCAATCATCTGAGCGCCGTGTGCACCGCCAGCAACACCGCGGCCGGCGTGACGTTCACGGCCACAACGAACTTCGCGTCGCTGTTCCCGCCGAACGGCAATGGCGGCTATGTCACCCCGCCCAATTTCGTCGGTGAGAGCGGCAGCGGCGGGGTTGCCGCCTATCTCGCCGGATGCAGCGCCGCCGGCGCGGTAACCGACGCGCTCGGTTATCTGTCGCCGGACTTCACCACCGTGGATACTAATTCGGGCGCGGAACTCACCTGCGCCAACGGCACCAAGGAAAAGAGCCCGCTGGTGGTGGCCGGCGTGGCGATCGGCACGAAGGCATATCTGCCGACGGTGGCGAACATCGAATTGTCGCTCGATCACCCGAAGCTCGGCACCAACCTCACGCCGCCCTCGACCAAGACGGCAGCGGCCAATCCCGCGCTCTGGGTGCCGCTGATCCAGACCGTGACCGAGGGCTATCCGATCGTCGGCTACACCACGTTCGATTTCGCGCAGTGCTATGCGAACGCGTCCGTGGGCACCAGCCTGGTGAGCTTCCTCGGCTATCATTACGGCAACACCACGTATATCAGCGAGCAGAACAACAACGGTTTCGTGTCGCTGGGTCAGACGCGGACGAGCAACTATGTCACCGCCATCAAGGCCGACATCCTGACCAACTCGAGCGGCTACAATCTCAACATCGACAACGCGACCGCCTGCAAGGGTCTGAAAGGCCGCTAGACGGGGCTTGCCGCGCTAGCGCACAAAAGAAAGCGGCCACCCTCGGGTGGCCGCTTTTTTCATTGCAGAGCGGAAAGTGCCGGCCAATTTCAGGCCAGTGCCGCCTTGACCTGCGTGACGATCGCCTCGAACGCGGTCGCGTCATCGTAGGCCAGGGCTGCCAGCACCTTGCGGTCGATTTCGATGCCCGCCTTGTTCAGGCCGGCAATGAAGCGGCTATAGGTAAGGCCATAGGCGCGCACTGCGGCGTTGATGCGCTGGATCCACAGGCCGCGGAACTCGCGCTTCTTCACGCGGCGGTCGCGGTAGGCGTACTGCAGCGACTTTTCCAGCCGCTCCAGCGCAATGCGATAATTGGTCGAGCTGCGGCCGACGAAGCCTTTGCTCTGTTTCAGAACCTTTTTGTGCCGGGCGTGTGTCGTGGTGCCCCGCTTGACGCGTGCCATGTCTCAATTCCTTCAGAAGCGGGGTTACAAGCCGTACGGCGCCCATTGCTTGACCGTGCGGGCGTCCATCTCGGTCAGCGTCTGGCTGCCGCGATTGGTGCGCTTGGCCTTCTGCGAGCGTGCCGACAGGTTGTGGCGTTTCTTGCCGGGACCGGCGAGAACCTTGCCCGTCGCGGTGATCTTGAACCGCTTCTTGACGGAGGATTTAGTCTTCATCTTGGGCATTTGCGGTCTCCTAAGGCTGCGCGGCGCCACGATGATCGGGAAGCGAACCGGGCGCGCGTGTCGTGGCCGGGCATGCCCATTCCAGGCCCGGACGCACAAACAAGGCGCGGCCTATAGCCGGGTGGGCTGTGCAAAGCAAGGAAGGGCTTCTATTTTCGCCGGCGCCCGACGGAGGCCAGATATGCCCAAGGTCGCACCCGAACACTTGACCGCGCAGCAACGCAAATGGTTCGCCTCGGTGCGCGACGGCCTGCAGCGCGAGACCGGCAAGTCGCTGGCGGAATGGGTGGCGATCGCCCGGACCTGCCCGGAAACCGCGCCGCGGGCGCGGCTCAAATGGTTCAAGGACACGCACGGCTTGCTGCAGAACCGCGCGAGCTATGTTCTGGGCGAAGCGTTTCCGCCCGAAGTCGGCTGGAGCCAGCCCGATGCGCTGCGCGCCCAACTCTGGGCTGACCCGGACGCGCGCGCCATTCTGGCGGCCGTGGAGACGCTGGTGTTGGCGTTGCCCGACATCGTCGTCGGCCAGCGCAAGGGCTTTTCTGCATGGTCCCGGCGCTATCAGTTCGCCGCGCTGCGCCCGGTGAAAGGCGGGCGCGCCAGGCTTGGCCTGGCGGTCACGCCCGACCTCGATGCCGCCCTCGAACCGGCAAAGAACGAAGGCTGGTCCGAACGGTTGCTGGCCACACTGCCGCTCGATCGGCCCAGCGACGCCGACGCCCGCATCGCCGCGCTGCTGCAGGCGGCGTGGGCGGCGAGCTAGCCGGATGATGCGGATCCGCTGTGAGGTTCGGCACGTAAAACGCAAAGCGAAACGGCATTACCCGACCCGCGCCTCCGCCTGCAGCTCGCCGACGGCGCGGGCGACGCCGGACCAGTGGGATGCGGTTTCGCGGTCGTTTTGCGCGCGGGCCTGCTGCACATGCTCCTCGGCGACCGCGGCGGCGCGCAGGCCGTGGCGATGGATGAGCGCGCGCGCTACCGTAATCTCGGTCTCGGCCTTCATGTCTGGTCTCCGGGTTTCAGTTTCCGCCCGCCGCGCAGGTTGCCACAGCGGCCTCGCGGCGAGGCCTGTGTGGCGTGCACGCCAGCCGCGCTAGAACAAACCCACGCCCTGGAAGCCGCCGAACACGCCAAGCGCCGTGGTGATCGCCGCGACCACGATCACCACCCATTTATAAGTGCCGCGCAGCCGGTGCTGTGGTGGCAGGCTGGTGATGGCGAGCGCGATCAGGAAGCCCAGCACCAGCGGCAACAACAGGGCGTTCATCACCTGCACGTCGACGCTGAGGGCCACCAGGTTCGGCCATAATGCGACCACCACGGCGCCGCCGACCACGCAGAGTGCATAGACGCCGTAGAACCACCGCGCCTGCAACGGGTGCAGTTCCAGGCTGCGGCGGTAGCCGGTGACCTCGCCGAGCCCCCAGGCAAAAGCGAGCGACACCACGATGCTGGCAACCAGGCCGGCGCCGAGGATGCCGGCCGAGAACACCAGCTTGCCGACATGCTCGCCGAGGAACGGCGTCAGCGAATGGCTGATGTCACCGACGCTGTTCAGCGTGGCGTTGGGCGAAGCGGCGCCGATGGTCGCGGCGCAGGCGATCAGGCAGGCGGCCATGACCAGCTGGGTGACCAGCGCGCCGACCGCGGTGTCGAGCCTCGCTGCGCCAAAATGCTCGGGGCGTAGGCGTTTATCGGCCACCGCGCTCTGCTGGTAGAACACCATCCACGGCATGATGACCGCGCCCACATTGGCCGCGGTGAGGAACCAGTAGGGCTGGCTGTGCCAGGGGATGTCGATCGCCTGGTGCAGCATGACGCCCGGGTTCGGGTGGGCGGCCCAGGCGACATAGAAAAACACGAATTCGAACAGGCCGACGGCGATGGCGGCACGCTCGACGCGGCGGTAGCCGCCGGTCAGCACCACGGCGAGGAGTGCCACGGCGGCCAGGCCCACACTGATGGTGCGCGGAATGCCATAGAGCTCGCCGACGCCGGCGACGCCGGCGAATTCGGTCAGCAACGCGCCCGCGGTTGCGATGCCCAGGCCCGCGGCCGAGACCCACGCCCAGAACGCGCCGAACTGGTGGCGAATCAGCTCGCCATGGCCGCGGCCGGTGAAGATGCCGAGCCGGACCGTGAGCTCCTGCACGATATACAGCACCGGCACGAGCAGCAATTGTTGCAACAGCAGCCGGTAGCCGAACTGCACGCCGCTGTTGGACGCGGTAATCAGGCTGCCGACATCGGTGTCGGCGAGCATGACCACGAGGCCTGGTCCGAACACGGCGATGGCGCGGCGCAGGCGGGTGGATTTGACCTGGTCGGCGCGCAGCTCGTTGACCGTGTCCAAAGGAGGGCCTTTAGTTAAGAATGGTTCTTAGTTGCACAACGACACAGTCAAGGCAAGGGTTCTTTTTTTGAAAAAAAGAACCAAAAAACTTTTGCAAGTTGCGGCTGGCAGCCACTCTCAGCAATTGACCCGATGCCAGCCGCAATGGGTAAGCGTTTTTTGGTTCTTTTTTTCAAAAAAGAACACTTGCCTTGCTCCTGCCTTCGCCGCAGAACGGCGCCGCCATGACCGCGCTTTTCCTCCATAACAGCCAGACCCGCCGGCGGGAGTTGTTCACGCCGTCCGACCCGTCGCATGTGCGCATGTATGTGTGTGGGCCGACCGTGTACGATCTGCCGCATCTGGGCAATGTGCGCGCCTTCACGAATTTCGACATTCTATTTCGCTTGCTGCGGCATCTGTATCCGCGCGTGACGTATGTACGGAACATTACGGATGTCGATGACAAGATCAATGCGCGCGCGGCTGAAAGCGGCGAGCCGATCGGCGCCATCACCGCCCGCACCGGCGCCGAATTTCAGGCCGACATGGCGGCGATCGGCAATCTGCCGCCGGATGTGCAGCCGTGCGCGACGGCGCATATAAGCGAAATGATCGCGGTGATCGAACGGTTGATCGGGGGCGGCCATGCCTACGAAGCCGACGGGCATGTGCTGTTTTCGGTCGCCAGTTTCGATCAGTATGGTGCGCTGTCCGGCCGCAGCCCGGACGACCTGATGGCTGGTGCCCGGGTGGAGGTCGCAACATATAAGCAGGATGCGGGCGATTTCGTGCTGTGGAAGCCGTCACCGCCTGAGTTGCCGGGGTGGGACAGCCCGTGGGGCCGCGGGCGGCCAGGGTGGCATATCGAGTGCAGCGCGATGTCCTGGCGCTATCTGGGGCAGGATTTCGATATTCATGGCGGCGGCGCGGATTTGCTGTTTCCGCACCATGAGAATGAGCGGGCGCAGAGCCTGTGCGCGTTTCCGGGCAGCCATTTCGCGCGCGTATGGGTACATAACGGTATGTTGCAGATCAACGGCGAGAAGATGTCGAAAAGCCTCGGCAATTTCTTTACGTTGCGCGATGTGCTGGCGCGGGCGCCGGCGGAGGTGGTGCGGTTCCTGCTGCTGTCGGCGCGGTATAGGTCGGTGCTGGATTTTTCCGATGCCGGGCTGGCCGAGGCGCGGGATGCGCTGGACCGGTTTTATCGTGCGCTGGGGCGGCATGAGGCGGTGCCGGTGGTTCCGGCACCGGACGGATTTCTTGCGGCACTATGCGACGACCTGAATACGCCGGCGGCGATTGCGGAATTGCATGGGTTGGCCGGCGCAGCGCTGGGCGGTGACGCGGCGGCCGCCGGCGGGCTGCGGGCGGCGGGGGCGCTGTTGGGGCTGTTGCAGCAGGAACCCGCACAGTGGTTCCGCGGCGCCGGCGACGGCGACGCGGCGATCCGCGCCGCGATCAAGGAGCGGCTGGCGGCGCGGCAGGCGAAGGATTTCAGCCGCGCGGACGCAATTCGTGCTGAATTGGCGGCGCAGGGCGTTTTGCTGGAGGATGGTCCGGCAGGGACGACCTGGCGGCGGATGCATTGACGGAGTTTGGCATGAAACGCTTGGTTCTGCTGGGGATGTTGTGGGCCGGAACGGCCGCGGCACAGATGCCGGGGATGCAGATGGGCACACCAACCCCGCCGACGAAACCTGTGGTGCCACTTATGCCGGGTGCCGCGCCGGCGAACGGCGCGACGCCGGCCTACAAGGACGCGATGACGAAGATGATGGGCGGCATGGACGCGCCCTATGCCGATAATGCCGACCAGGATTTCGTGACGCATATGATGCCGCACCATCAGGGGGCGATCGATATGGCGGAGATCGAGCTGAAATATGGGCGCGACCCGCGGCTGAAGCAGTTGGCGGCGCGGATTATTTCGGCGCAGCAGCGGGAGATTGCGATGATGCAGGGGTGGTTGGATAAGCATCCGGTGAAGAAGTAGGTCTTCTTTTTTTCAAAAAAGAACATTTTTTTCGTATGACCGGCAAAGATCGCGGCGCCGCTTTGGAACCGATCGGCAACGCGCCGGTGGTTATCCTGGTTCGGCCGCAGCTCGCCGACAATATCGGCGCCGCGGCGCGCGCCATGGCCAATGGCGGATTGTTCCATTTGCGCCTGGTGGCGCCGCGGGACGGGTGGCCGCAGGACAATGCGTGGCGCACCGCGTCCGGTGCGCAGCGGATCCTGGAAGAATTGACGCTGCACGACACGGTGGCTGACGCGGTCGCCGATCTGCATCGCGTGTTCGCGACCTGTCCGCGGCCGCGGCATATCATCAAGCCGGTGCTGACGCCGCGTGGCGCCAGCACCGAACTCCGCGACATTGCCGCCCGTGGCTTGCGCGCCGGGCTGTTGTTCGGGCCGGAACGCGCCGGGCTGGATAATGACGATATGGCGCAGGCGGATTCGCTGATCCGCTATCCGATGAATCCGGCGTTCACGAGCCTCAATCTCGCGCAGGCGGTGCTGGTGATGGCGTATGAATGGTGGCAGGCCGGGGATGCGACGCCGGCGCGGGAGTTGATGACGAACGAAACGAGTGTGGCGACGAAAGGGGAGCTGGAGAATTTTCTGGCGCACCTGGTGGACCAGCTGGATGCGTGCGGGTTTTTGCGCAATGCGCCGAAACGGCCTGGCATGGTGCGCAATTTGCGGCATTTGTTCGAGCGTGGGGAGGTGACGGAGCAGGAATTGCGCACGCTGCATGGCGTGGTGACGGAACTGGCCATTGGGCGGCGGCAGCGCGGGCGGCTCGAACGCGACATGATCGAGGCATGTGCGGGTGGTTCAGGCGACGCCGAGCAACCGGATGAGTCCCAGGCTGATGGCGCAAAGCACGAGCAGGGATAACGTTACTGAAGCGGTGACGCGCAGGCCGGCTTGCGCCACGACGCGAACATCGACGCCGAGGCCAAGTGCGGCCATTGAAACGGTCGTCAACAGCGCCGCGGTAGTCTTGATCGGCGGTAGCATGCGGTCGGGGATCAGCGCGAGCGACCGCAGCGCCAGAACGATCAAAAATCCGACGATGAACCAGGGAACGAGTTCGTGCAGCGCCGGCCCGCGGCGGCGCGGTGCGTTTGCTGTGTTGCGCAGATTGGGCGCCAGGAGCGACAGGCTTAGCACGACGGGGCCGAGCATCAGCACGCGCACCAGTTTGACCACGGTGCCGACCTGGTTGCTCAGCGCGCCGATCGGCAACGTCGCTGCCAGAACCTGCGGCACTGCGTAGACGGTCAGGCCGGCGAGCACGCCGTATTGCGTCAGCGAGAGCGCCAGCACCGGCACGAGCAGCGGCAGCAGCAGCACGACCACCACGCCGAGCACCGCGGTGAACGCGATGGAGGATGCGATGTCGTCGCCGTCGGCGCCGATGACCGGTGCTACCGCGGCGATGGCCGAGTTGCCGCAAATGGAATTGCCGCACGCGACCAGGATTGCCATGCGGACGGGCAGCCCCAGCGTGCGGCCGATAGCGTAGCTCGCGGCAATGGCGACCGCCACGACGAGCGCGATGCCGCCGAGCAATGCCGGGCCAAGTGCTGCGACGGTGCGTGCGCTGACGGATGCACCGAGCATGACCACGGCAATTTCCAGCAGGATTTTGGCGCTGAACCCGACCCCGGGATGCCAGCGCGCGCCTGGCGTCCAGGCGGCGCGGAGCATGACGCCGAGCAGGATCGCGAGGACGAGCGCTTCGAGATAGGCCTGACCGACCAGCGTGACTTCGACGGCCTGGAGGACGGTCGCGATGGCGGTGAGCAGAAGGCAAAGCGCAATGCCGGGGAGCAGGGGGGCGATGCGGGGCAGGGCGGATGCCTTGATGCGGGGAGAAAGTATGTTCTTTTTTGAAAAAAAGAACAAAAAATCTTTTTCCGTTGTGTCTGGCAGCCTGTTTCAGCAATTGACCCGATGCCAGCCGCAACGGGCAAAAGTTTTTTGCTTCTTTTTTTCAAAAAAGAAGATTTTTCTTGCCTTGTTCTGGCACCCTTACGTGGGGCGCCGCGCAAGTGAGCAAGAGAGGACCGCGGCATGAGGGCGCAGTACCGGCCGCTGGGCGCATTCCGGTTCGGGCTCGCGTTGCTGGTGGTGTTGCAACATTTCCAGCATTTGCTGCCGGCCGCGGATCGCGCGGTGTTTTCGCATATGGGATTCGGTGCGCTGGCGGTATGCGTGTTTTTCGCGGTCAGCGGCTTCGTCGTGGCGGAGGCGAACGCGGTTTTTTATGCATGGCGGCCGGCGGCGTTTCTGGCCAATCGGGCGTTGCGGCTGGTGCCGCCTTATCTCGCGGCGCTCGCACTTTCGGCGCTCGCGCAGGGTGTGTTGTGGCACACGGGGCGGCTGGTGTTGTGGGATTATGCGCTGAGCATGTCGCCCTGGGCGCCAGCGACATTGCTGTCCGGCGTGGTCGGATTGGTGCCGGGGTTCAGTCCGCGCTGGTTCGGGCAGGATTTCGAATTCATTCCATTTGTCTGGACGCTGCGCATGGAGATTGCGTTCTACCTGGCCGCGGCATGCACGATGGCCGTGGCGTGGCGGGTGGGGGCGCGATGGCCGGTCGGCGTGGCGCTCGCGGCGGGGCTCGCGGCGAGCGCGGCGTTTCTGCTGCTGGCGGGGCGGCCGGGGGCGCTGAGCACGGCGCCGATGTTCCTGGTGGGGGTGTGCGTATTTCTGTTGCAGGCGCGGCCGGGTGCCGGGCGTGCGATACTGTTGCTGGCGACCGCGGCGCTGGCGGCGGCCGGCTTCGTCTCGTGGCGGCAGCATGGCGCACCGGTGCTGGCGTGGCAGGTGCCGGCGCTGGGCGCGCTGATGGCGGTCTTCGCGTGGCTGGTGACACGGCGCGCGACGGGACGCCCGCGGGCGATCGACCGGCGGCTGGGGGATTTGTCGTACCCGCTCTACCTCAATCACTACGTGGTTGGCGTTGTTGCGACGTCGCTGGCGCCACGCCTGGGCGTGGCTGTGTATGCGGGCGCGGTGGTTCTGGCGGTCGGCCTGGCGATGGCGGCGGAAATTCTGGTGGACCGGAATTTGCGCGGGTGGCGCGATCGGATACGGGCAAGAGCCGTTTAGGTTTCTCTCAACAAGCGCAGCCTGGCGTCGGGCCCCGACCCTCGCGGACGACATGATGGTCGATCCACTCAGCCACCAGGCGGCGGGCCTCGCTGAGCGACGACTCGGGGTGGTGGATGCGGTAGAGCGTCGTGCAGCTCTGGAAGGCCGCCATATCGTCGGTGCCGCCGCGACGGAGTTCACGGTACGCTGTCACTACCGCACGCTCGCACCGACGCGCGATCTGCATTCCATCCGCACCCACATGAACCTCCAATTGAGAATCGCTCTCAACAATGGCCTAATGTAGCCATGCGGACGCAGGCGCGCAACGGCTTGCTTGCGTCCCTCGGCGGCGCATAAGAAAAGCCTCGGCGCGCGACACGGGGGTTTCGAATGGCCAATGCAGGCAGCAGCGACTGGGACCGCGACGCGGCACTGACCACGGCGCGCATCCTGCTCGAAATCGGCGCGCTGAATTTCCGTCCCGATGAGCCGTACACGCTCACCAGCGGCTGGAAGTCGCCGGTCTATATCGACTGCCGCAAGATCATTTTCTTTCCGCGCGCGCGGGCCAGAATCTGCGAATTGGGAGTCGAGAAACTCTATCGCCATGTCGGCTATGAACATTTTCAGGCGGTCGCCGGCGGCGAGACGGCCGGCATTCCGTTCGCGGCCTGGATCGCCGACCGCACCGGGCTGCCGATGTCCTATGTGCGCAAACAACCGAAGGGTTTCGGCAAGAACGCGCTGATCGAGGGCGACGTGCCCGCGGGCATGCGCACGCTGCTGGTGGAGGACCTGACCACCGACGGCCGCAGCAAGATCAAGTTCGCCCAGGCGCTGCGCGACGCCGGCGCGTTCGTGAACCACGCCTTCGTGGTGTTCTATTACGGTGTGTTCCCCGGCAGCCTGGAGACGCTGGCGGGCATGGATATCAGCCTGCACCATTTGTGCACCTGGTGGGACGTGCTGGAGGTATGCCGCGAGAAGCCGTATTTTCCTGACGCGCATCTGGCGGAGGTGCGGAAGTTTCTGGAGAGCCCGGTTGCGTGGTCGGCGGCGCATGGGGCGGTGGTGCAGCCTGCCTAAAGGAAATGTTATTTTTTGAAAAAAAGAACCAAAAAACTTTTGCTCGTTTGTGTACGTCGTTCAATTCGAAATCGGCCGCGCATGCCAACTGGCAAAAGTTTTTTGGTTCATTTTTTCAAAAAAGAACACTTCCTTCCTGCTTAAACCTGCGCACAGCCGACTCGTAAATTATTTCATCCAGCGACGTCAGCCGCGCCAGGGCCCGCTGCACATCCGCGGCGCGCGCGGCTTCGGCCTGCTTCGTCGGCACCGCACGCGTCACATTCACATGCGGCACCCGTGGCGCCGTGGTCATGCCGAGGTGCGCGGCGAGCCGCTTGAATGATCCGTCGGCATCCTCGGTGAGGCCGACGAAATCCAGGCTTTCCAATGCCGCCAGCGCCGCGCGCAGGCAGCCTTGCGGATCCTCGGCCAGCGCGTCGCGCCCATCGTCCATGACATACAGGCCGGTCAGCCGCCGCACGTAGAAATTATCCAGGTAATTCACCACCGCCGGATTTTCGCTGCGCAAAAACGCCGCGAGGTCGAGCCGCTGGGCTTCCAGCACCGGCTGGTTCATGCCGTTCCAGCCGAGATCCAGCGCTGCCTGGCCGCGCCAATAGCGATAGAGCGACAGGATTCGGGCGCGCGGCTCGCGCAGGAACGTGAAGGTAAAGCGGTCGCTGCCGAGGCGGCGCACCGAGGGCAGATCGTAATGGCCCCACACCAGTTTGCAGCGGCGCACCTGCGGCAGCAGGAATGGCGGCAGCGGCGTCAGCACATGCGGCGGAAACGCGCGGCGCAGGTCGGCATCGATCTGCAGCGGATGAAATTCCGCCGTCAGCGCCGCCACCACGGACATGCCGGCGGTTTTCTCCAGATGCAGGAACGTGACCGGCGGACCGCTCCAGACGCGCAGCGCATTGCCCGGCCGCGTGTCGCCGGCGGCAACGGCCGCGCGCAACGGGCCGCGATATTGTTCGTCGGCCAGCAGCCAGCTTGCCAGCATGGCGCGGGTCAGTTGCTCGCGGCCGGCTGGAATGCTGGCGACGGCGCGCATCAGCGGCGGCAGCGGCGTGAAGCGGGCGAACGCGAAGCGGAATGCGCTGACGTCGGCGGGGCTCGGCCATGTGCCGGTCGACAGGCGCAGGATCGGCACCGCGAAGATGCGGCCAAATCCGTTCAACACCCAGGCGCGTGCCCGTTGCGCCGCCAGGGTGGAAAACCCCATGCGCGGATGCGCGACAGGCGCGCCCCGGCGATACCGTGCCGGCAACAACAGGTAGGAAAGGGCCACGCTGCCCAGCACGCAGGCGATCTGGTCGACATAGCCGATCAGCGGAAGCCGGTTGGGCACCACGTCGATCGGCCCGAGCGGGTAGGCGAGGCCCAGCAGCAAAACAATTTTCGAAACATAACATCGGCGCGGGTCGATCAGGCCCGCACCCATCAGGCGGGCATCGGCAAAGGCGCGACGCAGGTTTTGGCCGGTCGACATGCCCCTATGCGACATGCAAGCGGGCGCCGCGGCAAGCCCGCAGCCAAGGTTAAATTGTAACACGCCGGCACGCTTCGCAACGTTCAGTTACGTAGCAGCGCCGTTGGCCCGGCTCTGTCGCAAGGCTCAGCGGCCGCGATGCACGGTGTAGTCTGCGACGGCCATCAGGCCGCGCCGCAGCGCGGAGGGCGCAAACGGTGCCAGCGCCGCCTTGGCCTTGTCGGCATAGAGCGCGGCGCGGCGGAGCGTGACTTCGATCGCACCGGTGCGCGCCATCAGCGCCAGGGCATGCTCCAGATCGTCGTCGGTCTGCTCGCTCGCCTCGATCGTGCGGGTCCAGAACGCGCGATCGTCGGCGCTGCCGCCGTGATAGGCGGCGAGCACCGGCAGCGTGATCTTGCCTTCGCGGAAATCGTCGCCGACCGTCTTGCCCAGCGTGCGCTGGTCGGCGGCGTAATCCAGCGCATCATCGACGAGCTGGAAAGCCATGCCGATCGCGGCGCCGTAGTCGGACAAAGCGGTCTCCTCGCGCGCCGGCCGCGCGGCCACCACGGCGCCGACCTGGCAGGCCGCCGCGAACAACGCCGCGGTCTTGCCCTGGATGACGTCGAGATAACGCGCCTCGGTGGTCGAGAGATCGTTCTGCGTCACCAGTTGCAGCACCTCGCCCTCGGCGATGGTGGCGGCCGCGTCGGACAGGATCCGCAGCACATCCAGGCTGCCGTCCGCGGTCATGAGCTGGAAGGCGCGGGAAAACAGGAAATCGCCGACCAGCACGCTAGCCTCGTTGCCGAACAGCGCGTTCGCGCTGGCCAGGCCGCGGCGGAGCTGGCTGCTATCCACCACATCATCGTGCAGCAAAGTTGCGGTGTGGATGAATTCGACGCAGGCGGCGAGGTTCACGTGCCGTTGGCCGCCGCCATAGCCGCACATGCGCGCGCTGGCGAGCGTCAGGATCGGCCGCAACCGTTTGCCGCCGGCGGCGACCAGGTGGGCCGCCAGGCGCGGGATCAGCTCCACCTCGCTCTGCATATGCTGGACGATGACGCGGTTGCAGGCGCCGAGATCGTCCTCGACCAGGGCTGCGAGTTCCACCAGCGCGTCGAGCGGCGCGGTCGGCAGGCTGGCGGCGCGGACCAATAAAATCTCCCGAGCGTTAGGTGTTGGATATCGGCGGGGTTAGGCATGTGGTCAAGTGAAGGAAGAAGTGTTCTTTTTTGAAAAAAAGAACAAAAAACTTTCGCCAGTTGGTATTCGCGGCCAGCTCGACGTGGGTCGCGGATGCCAAAGAGCAAAAGTTTTTTGGTTCTTTTTTTCAAAAAAGAACATACTTCCTGCCTTATGCAAGTCCTCATCAAGAGCAACAATCCCGTCCGCCTCAGCTTTCTGGTCTGCCTGCTGCGGGACGCCGGCATCGATTGCGACATCCTGGACGGCCAGATCAGCGCCGTCGAAGGCTCGATCGGCGCCTTTCCGCGCCGGCTGGTCGTCGCCGACGACGATGCGAGCCGCGCTCGCCGCGTGCTCAGCGAGGCCGGCGAGACGTGATCGTGACGTCCGGCACGCTGCTCGGCGGCCGCGTGCGCTACGATCAGCCGGCCGAGGGCTATCGGACGGGGCTGGAGCCGGTGCTGCTCGCGGCAAGCATACCGGCCCGCGCTGGCGACCGGGTGCTGGAGGTTGGGTGTGGGGCAGGGGCCGGCCTGCTCTGCCTGGCGGCGCGCGTCGAGGGCTTGATCGGCCTCGGCCTGGAGCGCGACGCAGACATGGCCGGGCTGGCGGCGGCCAATCTCGCCGCGAATGGCTTGGCTGACTTCGGCGCGGAACTGACGGATGTCGCCGAATGGCGTGCCGCCGGCCTGTTCGACCATGCCTTCGCCAATCCGCCTTGGCATGCCGCGTCCGGCACCCCGCCCCATCCGACGCGGCGCGGCGCAAAACAGGCTTACGCGGGGCTGCTGGAGGTCTGGGTCGCCGCCATGGCGCGCGCCCTGCGGCCGCGCGGCACACTGACGTTGATCCTGCCGGCCGCTTCCTTGGCGGAGGCGGTTGCTGCCTTATCGGCGGCGAAATGCCCGGAATTCTCCGTGATACCGCTATGGCCGCTGTTAAAGCGACCTGCCAAGATATTGATTATACGTGCAATACGTCTCGGCAAGGGGCGCTGCACCCTGTCGCCCGGCCTGGTGCTTCACGGTGACGGCGGATTTACGCCGGAGGCCGAGAAAATTCTGACAGGCGGCGCGGCACTCGTTTGACGGCAGGCGGATGAAGCCGCCTGGCCTATTTCTCGCGGTGCCGCAGATGCCATAGCCGCTCATGCGCGGCCACCAGGCTCTCGAGCGCACGCCGGCGGTTTTGTTCGGCCGGCACGCCGCGCCGTGTCAGCATCGATTCCAGCGTTTTCAGAAGCTGCTCGGCGACCACCAGATCCTGCGCGTCGCAGGCATGATGGAAGGCGACCAGGATCTTGTCGGACAACCGGCGCCCATGGCGTACGGCGCCCGCACCCGCACGATCACGGGTATCACCGGCATCCAGGTCTGCGTCCGCTAACTCACTCATACCCGCCTCGCTGCCTTTCCGGCCGCTGACGCCAAAACGCCGTCCCGCACATAATTGTGGACAGATGCGATATAACGCAAGTGGTAAGATACAGGTCTCACTTCTAAACCCACTGATAGGCCTCGCTAATCTGCATGATACAGGCCGGGCGCGGCGCCGCTGGCCGCCGTGACGCTCGCGGCGGCGGGGCCGAACGCCTCTTCCCAGGTGCCCACGGTCGATGCGCGGCTATATTCCGTCGCCCGATTCTCGAAAAAGTTGGCGTGTTCTACGGCATTCAGCATGTCATCGAGCCACGGCAGCGGGTTCTTGCTCACATGAAAGAGCGGGCTCAAGCCCAACTGCATCAGGCGCCGGTCGGCGATGAAGCGGATGTAGCTTTTGACGTCGCGTGCGTCGAGCCCCTGTACCGGCCCGAATTCGAACGCCAGATCGATGAACGAATCTTCGTGATCGACCATGGTTGCACAGGTCAGATACAGCTCCCGCTTCAGGTCCTCGTTCCAGATCTCCGGATTTTCGGAAATGAAGGTGCGGAACAGTCGGATGATCGAGTTGCAATGTAACGTCTCGTCACGCACCGACCACGACACGATCTGGCCCATGCCCTTCAGCTTGTTGAATCGCGGAAAATTGAGCAGGATCGCGAATGAGGCGAACAACTGCAACCCTTCCGTGAAGGCGCCGAAGGCCGCCAGCGTCTTGGCGATTTCGTGCTTACTATCCACACGGAAAGATTGCATGTAGTCGTATTTGTCGCGCATTTCCTTGAAACGACGGAACGCCTGGTACTCGATCTCCGGCATGCCGATCGTGTCGAGCAGGTGGCTGTAGGCCGCGATGTGAATTGTCTCGATGTTCGAGAACGCGGACAGCATCATCAGCACTTCGGTCGGCTTAAACACCTGGCTATAATGCTTCATATAGCAATTATTAACTTCTACGTCCGATTGCGTGAAAAACCGGAAGATTTGCGTCACCAGGTTGCGCTCCGCATCGGTCAGGTTGCGGTGCCAGTCCTTCACGTCGTCGGCGAGCGGCACTTCCTCCGGCAACCAGTGGACGCGCTGCTGCGTCAGCCACGCTTCGTATGCCCACGGATAGCGAAACGGCTTATAGACCGGGTTTTCGGTCAGCAGGTTGAAATGCACGGGGTGCTCGTCGATCATGCGGAGGCTCCGAAGGCATAAGAAGGACGTGTTCTTTTTTTGAAAAAAAAGAACCAAAAAACTTTTACGCGTTGGGTTTCGCGCAGGGCAATTCAGTTCGCTGGCCGGTCAGGCAAAAGGAGCAAAAGTTTTTTGCTTCTTTTTTTCAAAAGGAAAGCCTTCCTTACTGACACGCCAAGCATTCCTCATAATTGGTGGCCGCCGCGCGCGCCGCGACCAACGGCAACGGCGCCATATCGTTCGCCATCTGCATATCCGGCGCCGACGCCACCGATTTGGGCATGTCGCTGACCGTGTCGGCCCGCTGGATCGACAGCGAGCGGCAATAATACAGGCTTTTGACGCCGCGCTTCCACGCCATCAGATGGATTTCATGCAGGTCGCGCTTGTGCACGTTGGCTGGCAGAAAAATATTCACGCTTTGGCTTTGGCAGATGAACGGCGTGCGGTCGGCCGCGTGTTCGATGATCCAGCGCTGATCGAGCTCGAACGCGGTCTTATAGACGGCTTTTTCCTGTTCGGTCAGGAAATCCAGATGCTGCACGCTGCCCTTGCTGAGCGTGATGGACGACCAGACGTCGTCGGTGTCCTGCCCGCGCGCCTCCAGCAATTTCTGCAAATGCCGGTTGCGCACGGTGAAGCTGCCGGACAGGGTTTTCTGCAGGAAGACGTTCGCCGCGATCGGCTCGATGCCGGGGCTGGCATTGCCGGCGATGATTGAAATCGAGGCAGTCGGTGCGATCGCGATCTTGTTAGAGAACCGTTCCTGAATGCCGTATTCCTCGGCGTCCGGGCAGGCGCCGCGCTCCTCCGCGAGCAGCTTCGACGCCGCATCGGCCTGGCTGCGAATATGCGCGAACATGCGCTTGTTCCACACCTTCGCGATCACGCCCTCGAAGGGCACGTTCTGCGATTGCAGGAACGAATGGAACCCCATGACGCCGAGACCCACCGAGCGCTCGCGCATCGCCGCGTATTTCGCCCGTGCCATGCCCTCCGGCGCGCGATCGATGAAATCCTGCAGCACATTGTCGAGGAACCGCATCGTGTCCTCGATGAACAGCGGGTGGTCCTTCCACTCCAGCCAGGTTTCGAGGTTCACGCTGGACAGGCAGCACACCGCGGTGCGCTGCTGGCCGTGATGGTCCAGGCCGGTGGGCAGCGTGATTTCGCTGCACAGATTGCTGGTTTTGACCTCGAGGCCTGCCAGCTTCTGCTGTTGCGGGCGCGCGTTGTTCACATGATCGGAGAACACCAGGTAGGGCTCGCCGGTCTCGACGCGGGCGGTCAGGATGCGGATCCACAGCGCGCGCGCTTGCACCTGGCGCACGATCGCCTGGTCCTTCGGCGAGCGGAGCGGCCACTGCTCATCCTGCTCCACCGCGCGCATGAAATCGTCCGACACCAGGATGCCGTGATGCAGGTTCGGCGCCTTGCGGTTCGGGTCGCCGCCGGTCGGGCGCCGGAGTTCGATGAATTCCTCGATTTCGGGATGGCTGATCGGGAGATATACGGCGGCGGACCCGCGGCGCAGCGAGCCCTGGCTGATCGCCAGCGTCAGCGAATCCATCACACGGATGAACGGGATCACACCGCTGGTCTTGCCGTTCTGCCCGACCTTCTCGCCGATCGAGCGCAGATTGCCCCAGTAGCTGCCGATGCCGCCGCCCTTGCTGGCCAGCCACACATTCTCGTTCCACAGGCCAACGATGCCATCCAGGCTGTCGCTCGCCTCGTTCAGGAAGCAGGAGATCGGCAGGCCGCGCGCGGTGCCGCCGTTCGATAGCACCGGCGTCGCCGGCATCAGCCACAGCCGGCTGATGTAGTCGTAGAGGCGCTGCGCGTGCGCCTGGTCCTCGCCGTAATAGCTGGCGACGCGGGCGAACAGGTCCTGATAGCTCTCGCCGGGCATCAGATACCGGTCATCCAGCGTCGAGCGGCCGAAATCGGTCAGCAGCGCATCGCGCGACCGGTCTACCCGGACCTGGTGGCCACCTTTCATCTGCACGGCATCATCGAGCAAGGCGGCGTCTCCTGGGTGTCGATTCGTCATGGCGACTATCCTGCCGAAGGTGAGAGCGCCGTCAAGCCAGATGTAGCTCGTCGAGGCCGCTTTACCACAACATGTAGATTGAAGCCCGCGTTGCGCGGGGCATGCCATGCTGCCCATGGCTGGCCGGCCGGGCAAGCGATTCCTTCGCGGCTTGCGCAACCAGAAGAAGTGTTCTTTTTTGAAAAAAAGAACCAAAAAACTTTTGTCCGTTTGGCGCCGCGCAAGCTGACGAACTATGCGTCAGGTGATGAAGGCGGCGGAGCAAAAGTTTTTTGGTTCTTTTTTTCAAAAAATAACACTTCCCTCTCTCGCAACCCAGGAGCCAGACTATGACGCAATTCGAGGGCCGCACGTCCGACTACGAGATCGAGCCGATCTTTCTGCAGCGCTGGTCGCCGCGGGCCTTTACCGGCGCGCCGATTTCCGATGCCGAGCTATTCAGCATTTTCGAGGCCGCGCGTTGGGCCGCCAGCAGCTATAATTCGCAGCCCTGGCGGTTCCTGTATGCCAAGCGCGATACCGCCGCGTGGCCGGGCTTTCTGGGTCTGCTCGGCGAGTTCAATCAGGGCTGGGCGAAGCAAGCTGCGGTGCTGATTATCGCACTGTCGAAGCTCACCATGCGGCCGCCGGGCCGGGCGGAGGACGTGCCGAGCTACAGCCACAGTTTCGACGCCGGCGCCGCCTGGGCCAATTTGGCGTTGCAGGCGACCGCGATCGGCTGGCACGCGCACGCGATGGTCGGGTTCGATATTCCGCGCACCGCCGTCGAACTTGGCGTGCCGGACGGCTATCGCGTCGAGGCGGCGATTGCGATCGGCAAGCAGGGCGACAAGGCGAGCTTGCCGGAGATGCTGCAGGCCCGCGAGGCGCCGAATGAGCGCGAGCCGGTAAAAAGCTTTGCTTTCGAGGGCAGCTTCCCTAAGTAAACAAGGTTAAGTTCAGACATCAGGTGTCAGGTGTCAGTCGTCAGATGGTGCCGGCACCTGACGACTGAGGGCTGACGACTGGAAGGGAGCGACGCATGCCAGATCATTTCGATGTCATCGTCGTCGGCGCCGGCCTCTCCGGCATCGGCGCCGGCTATCACCTGCAGCAAAACTGCCCGCGCAAGACCTACGTCATCCTCGAAGGCCGCGACACGATTGGCGGCACCTGGGACCTGTTCCGCTACCCCGGCATCCGCTCCGATTCTGACATGTACACGCTCGGCTACCGCTTCAAACCGTGGCGCGAAGCCAAGGCGATCGCCGACGGCCCCTCGATCCTGAAATATGTGCGCGACACCGCGACCGAATACGGCATCGACCGCCACATCCGCTACCAGCACAAGGTGGTCAGCGCCGACTGGTCGTCCGCCACCGCCACCTGGACCGTCCATGCCGAACGCGGTGCGGACCGCGCGCAGGTGCAGTTCACCTGCTATTTCCTGTTCATGTGCAGCGGCTACTACGACTACGCGGCGGGCCACGCCCCGGTGTTCGACGGGGCGGACGATTTCGCTGGCAAAATAATCCATCCGCAGCACTGGCCGGAGGACCTCGACTACGCCGGCAAGCGCGTCGTTGTCATCGGCAGTGGCGCCACTGCGGTGACTTTGGTGCCGGAACTGGCCAAGCAGGCCGCCCACGTGGTGATGCTGCAGCGCTCCCCCACCTATGTCGTCTCCCGCCCCGCCGAGGATAGTTTCGCCAACACGCTGCGTCGGTATCTCCCGGCCAAGCTGGCTTACGCCATCGTGCGGTGGCGTAACGTGCTGGGTAGCATGTATTACTATAACCTGGCCCGCAGCCGTCCCGCGCAGGTCAAGGACGGCATTCTGAAACTGGTGCGCGCGGCGCTCGGCCCGGATTACGACGTCGATACGCATTTCAACCCGCGTTATAATCCGTGGGATCAGCGCCTGTGCCTGGTGCCCGACGCCGATCTTTTCGAGTCGATCAAGCACGGCCGCGCTTCGGTCGTTACCGACCAGATCGACCGTTTCACGCGGGACGGTATTCTGCTCCGCTCCGGCCAGACGGTGCCGGCCGACATCATCGTCACCGCGACCGGCCTGAAAATGCTGTTCCTGGCCGGCCTGCGCGCGACGGTGGATGGCACGCCGGTCGATTTCCCGCAGACGCTGACCTACAAGGGCATGATGTATAGCGACGTGCCTAACCTGGCGTCGGCGTTCGGCTACACCAATGCGTCCTGGACGCTGAAATCCGACCTGACCTGCGAATATGTGTGCCGGCTGTTGAATTACATGGACCGCCACGGCGTCGCGCAATGCACCCCGCGCGTGGCGGACGCAGACGCGGACGTTGAGCCGTGGCTCGATTTCACCTCCGGCTACGTGCAGCGCGCGCTGCCGTTCCTACCCCGCCAGGGCACGAAAATGCCGTGGAAGATGCACCAGAATTACGCGCGTGATTTGTTGGCGCTGCGGTTCGGGCGGGTGGATGATGGCACGATGGAGTTTGCCAAGCGGGCGGAGTTGGTGGAGTGAAGGAAGGAAGTATGTTTTTTTGAAAAAAAGAACCAAAAAACTTTTACTCGTTTGCGTTCGCGTGCTAATTCGCAATGGGCCGCGCATGCCAACTGGTAAAAGTTTTTTGGTTCTTTTTTTCAAAAAAGAACATACTTTCTTCCTATGATGACACCCGACCCCGTCGCCCCCGGCCAGGAAAGCGTGTGGTCCTACCCGCGCCCCGCCATCGCCGAGCCCACCGTGCACCACCTGCGCATCGTGCATCGTGGCACGGTGGTTGCCGACACGCGCAGCGCCGTCCGCACGCTCGAGACCAGCCATCCCCCCAGCTATTATTTCCCGCCGGCAGACGTGAATTTCGCCGTGCTGCGCCGCGCGCAGCGCCGTTCCGTGTGCGAGTGGAAAGGCGTCGCCACCTATTTCGATTTTGTCCATGGCGGCGAAACGCTGCCCGACATCGCCTGGAGCTACCCGAACCCCACGGAGAGCTTCACGCTGTTGCGCGACCATGTCGCGTTCTACGCGGCGCCGTTCGAAACCTGCCTGGTCGACGGCGAAACGGTCACCCCGCAGCCTGGCGGCTTCTACGGCGGCTGGATCACCTCGCATGTCGCCGGGCCGTTCAAGGGGATTCCGGGCAGCCGATTCTGGTGACACATGCCGTCACAGGCCCCCCCGGCGCATTGCCGCCGTGGCACCGGCCAAACAAACGCGCCGCCACCACGCCCATCAGCAGAACGCCCACACCCACGGCGATGACGTGGTCCGCGGCGTGCGGATCGAAATGCGCCATCATCACGCCGGC
>Ga0116228_10000159_pt1 | contig 45503 bp, 40 predicted proteins | sample S1TSphfallax_2_FD_89694 | JGI IMG/M metagenome (GOLD analysis project Ga0116228, IMG submission 89694) | Host-associated microbial communities from peat moss isolated from Minnesota, USA - S1T2_Fc - Sphagnum fallax MG | ecosystem: Host-associated > Plants > Peat moss > Unclassified | place...
TAGGAACTTCCTCCCATCGCTCTACCAAAATTTGCCGGTCTCTCCGGTTGATGCTCAACACGATCACTATGCGAGTTCTCTGATCACTGTTGGTGATCCAAAAGGCAGCATCTCTACGCAACATAGCAAGTGACTGTGACACACCAACTTCAATCACAAAACTTGGCCATTCATCTTCCATGACACGAGAAATGGGTTTGTAACTGACATTTGCTTCCTTTGATCTACCTGCAAGGCGTCCAAATCTAGCAGATCCAGTTGCTATAATTGATGTACGAACGCCTAGGAGTGCCAACTTCAAATCGAAAATTGAGGCAAATTGACATGCTGCACTTTCATGCATCACACCATCTATAAGTTTGACGATCAAAATTTCTTCTCTCCCATCGTACAGAATGGTCATTTGTGGTAGCCGACCACGTCTCTCGTCGCGAATCCTATCAATCTCATCAAGACTCTCTTTACTCACACTTGTAAATGCCAAGTATTGAGGTATTTGTGTTCCGTCAACCAGTCTCTTGGAGCGTGCAAAGCAAATCCTCTTGAAAGCAACCAAGTTTGTGAAAGGAGCTCGGGAAATGTTAGGATATCCCAAAAGCACTTCTTCCAAATCCGCATCCTCCGGAACTGGTCTCGGATCCCTCGCAGTTGGACAGGATGGCACAAACTCAACTTGATTCTCCCCGTGATGGTATAAGGCCATTTGAAGATGCTGGCCCTGAACCAGCACACAATATATTTCAACACTTGGAAACAAACATTCAATCCAAAAAACAATTGCGTCAAGTGAACCTCGAAACACACGAAAATTTGCAGAGAGAAAATACTAACGCAGTACCCACTGGTATTGTGTGCTAGTTTTTGAAAATGAGAAAAAAAAAAAAACAAAATATCACAATACCAATGGCATTGTGCATGTATTGAAAATCAGAAAAAAGGTTTGAATAGCACTACGACTGCACTTAGATAACAATTTCAACCTACTCGCTGGAACATGACGACAAGAAACACGCCACCAGAGCATACCGCCGCCTCACAGTCCGTCAAAAAAGAAAAGAATAGGAAAAACTGACTGAGAAATTTGTTTGATCACATTACCTTGCGAAAAAACACACTCGTTTCGATCACTGCTGACGCCGCACCTTCCCGGAGCAGAATCTTGAAAGGCCTTCTCCCGAAGGCATCTGCTGTGACAGACGATAAGGGAAACGTGTTCGAGTATGCTGCGACAGACGAGAAGGAAAACGATCACTATTGAAGCCGCGCGCACCTTCCCGGAGCTGAACTTTCGAAGGTCTCCTCGCGTTCGCGTTCTGCGAGAGACAACAAGGACGCGGACAGAAGTCCGGACTTCAATGGATGAATCCTACCGGTGTTTCAAACTGGCTATATAAAGAAATTCCTTAAAAAAGACAAGGAAGATTTAGCCAAATCTAGCTAATAACGAGAAATAAGGTTAAAGTATTTAATCAAATGTCTCTATATTTGGTACACAATGAAAACTAAATATACAAATTTGGCGATTTTTACCTTTTTTCCCTCGGTTCTGACGACTGAAAACGTTCTATGTATCTGCGGGGGATTCTTCCTATGCTCTTTTTCTTTTGTCGACCTTGCTCTTCAACTTCCGAGCTTTTGAGCTTCTCTGTCTCTTCTCTTGTGTGTGTTTCTTTCTGTGGAACAACAAGCAAGGCAAAAATTTTGGAGCCTGGAGGTGGGTGGGATGTTTCCTTCATTCATCCTTTGCACACACTAGAAGTTTGGGGTTTTTCTTACAGCAACAGCTGAAATGTGGTTTTGGTTTTTTCTGTTGCCAGCGTCTAGATCTGATCAGTAGTGTTGTGGTTTTTAGTTTTTTTTTCATTCGGTCCTTTGGTTCACTTGCATGAGATCAGAGCAAATCAGGGCAATGTAGACACGTCGACGCGGAGCTGCAGGTATTTGGACACCGCTGCACTCATAAGGAGCTGAAGGACTTGAAGAAGAAGAAGAAGAGGACAGACAGACAGAGATAGACAGGCAAAGGGAGTTGACTGTGAGCTTCTTGTCTGTACACCAACCGCTTGCTCAAGAGGAATCAGGAAGCAGTTTCTAAGGAGCAACTTCTTGTCTGTACACCAACCACTCGTTCAAGAGGAATCAGGAAGCAGTTCCTAAGGAGGAACTCTGCAAAAATCTGTGGTGTTGCAACTGCTAAGTATTAAAACAACATTAAACCAACAAAAGGTGAAAATAATTATCATTTGTGTTCTTGACATCAATGGCCATTGAAGACTTCACAATGTTGATTTTAAAATTTCTAATTAAATGAAAATTAATTCAATTAATTATCTATAGAAGACATTGAGTAGGTTTGCATTTGAAGTATTTAAAAAAATTTAACATCCCAAAAAACTTCCCGAAAAATGTATTCCTTTTGTGTTTCTAAGATTTTTTTTTTTTTTTTTTGTGACATTCCTGAAACTTTTTCCTGATGCATTCATTTTCCACATCGAAACACATTTTCTTGTAAATTTAAGTAGAGTTTTGAATTTTACATGAGTTGGGTAACTTTTTGATAAAAAATTTGGAATGAAAAGCTTTCTTTATATGGGTCCTATGTTGTTCTGAAGTTGAATGGGTTTCATAAGTTTGGGGTGTGACGTTCTTAGTGGTAACACCCAAGGATAAGTTTGTCATTCCATGCACATCATAGTAAGGTTGGTTTGTTGGAGGTCTTGATCTGATGCCGATGACAATACTCTTAATAGTCATACTCTAATCAACAATAATATTTTAAAGGATACAATCACATGCAACCAACTTCAAATTTTTGTACCCCATACCCATGTGGTTGGTGGTACTAAATATAATAGTAGATTGTGGTGTAAGCTAAAAATTCCCTCCATTTTAAATCTTAAATAGCCAACATAGCTAAAAATTGTTGGCATATTGATCCTTGGATCAAATAAGGATAACAAGGACCAATGAAAAGTTTACATTCAAGAAGATCGGGATCTTGTTCTCAGCTTGGACCAATCAACCTACTTTTGATTCAACAAATCAAAAGAACACTAGCTTTGCTATTGCAAAAAAAAATGTAAACAAGAGAAGTTAGGGGGGCATATGGGATCTTTTTATCTTTTGTCCATTTCATCTAAAATTTAGGTCGAACTTCATTTGTTTAGGGTTGAGGGGGGGAAGTGATAAATTGATAATGTACTTTCATCCTTTGAATGAATTATGTTCAACTTGCTCACTCATTTGTCTTTCTATCTCTTTTAGTAGCTATTAAAAGTTTTTAGATAAATAAGTCACTAATGACTTCTTAATCCTAGGATTATTATTTAATCCTTTTTCTCTCTCCTATCGACAACTTTCTTTTCCCATTCCTCTTATGTCTTTGTCTCTTTTTCCTTTTATTAATCCTCCTTCCATTGCTCTAGTGCTTGATCTAGACTTAAATAAGAGTTTAAATACTAGAAGTTTTACAAGGATGACCAACTAGCATCCTAGAATGGAACATGTTAATAAAGGATTAGCTTGGGCAACTTGTTGCACACCTAACCATTACAGATTTATCCAATCATGATTAGTCTCTTGAATGTTGACCTCAATGGCATTTCCAATTAAGTCCTTTTAGCTTGTGTTTCAATTTGCCAATGGAACTTTCCCACACATTTACAATTCCATCAAGACTTCCTAATGCCAACAAATGTCCATTTGAACTAAAGGCAATGTTGTAATTGAATTTGTGTACCCTAAAATCCATATTCACAATTTACAAATTTTATTAGGAGGTTGATTCCTTGTTATTCTCTATAACAATAAGTGTAAAAATGGAGTTCATGTAGGTTTTAATCATTAACAATGGAAAACATGACCATAATAGATAAATTTCCAAGAATTTTCTTGCTTTCAATTATTTCCTTTCTATTTTTATGCACACAAATGATAATATTAGGCAAAAGTGAACAACAATTGATTATTGTGGTTTGTTATTTGCAAAATAATAGTAGTTGAGAAACTTATTTATCACAATATAAAAAATGAAGGGATGAATATCAAATCTATCATATATAATGATATTATTTTGGATGAATGCAACAAACAACAATAATCAATTTAAATTGTTAAGTATAGTAATTCTACGGTCGATAGATTTTCAATGTGAAAGGAAAAGGAAGTGTAACAAATTTGAATTAATGAAAGATGTTATTGAAATGATGGTAACTAGACATGTAGCTATGAAATGAATGTAATTTTTCATGGAAAATAATGCCTTGTTTTTCAAAATAAGGTATAAATTTGGTATGAGGACGTTTGTAAGGACATACTTAAAATATTTTTATAAATGAACATTTGGAATTGGACATTGATGTTGAAGAATGCTAAGTACTTACATCTTCAAAAACTTATTGGAAAGGTGAAATATTAATTATCTGAATCATATATGTATGGAATGAATATATGTTGTTAAAAATGACATGTCCTTCACATTTTGTGGAACACATATTTGATTTCAAATGTTTGGATAAAGTTTAGGAACCTGCTTGATATGGGGAAGTGATACAACCCATCTTGAGAACCAATATATTATTTTATTATCTAGCTATTAAATAATATTAAGATAATAAAACTTTACTTGAATTTATATTTGCGTAATTTTAAAGATTAAAACTCCTTTGGATAGATAATAAAAGGTTGTTGCCTAGCGTGTTTAGTTGTGATATATGGTTATGCTTTGAATTGAAATACTTGCATGCAAAAACCATGACATGGCCGTTCTATATTTTGTATGAGTATGATTTTTTTCCAATCCAAATTTTTTTCCCCATTCATGGGGTTTTAGTACACTAATTATTGTAATTACCCACTCTAATTACAATAATTCGTGTAATATTAATTTTTATTACTATAAAAATATTGATAAGTAATGTGAAAATTTATGTTCTAATATTCTTTAAAAGAAAATAATTTATATAAATATATACAATAATCACATTAATTCTTCCCATTACAATAAAAATATTGTAAACAATTATGGTGTAATAAAAATTATTCATTGTAAATTGGAATTAAAATCTATCACAATCCAACCAAGAGTTATCAATGATGCATTTAGATTTGGGTTGGCTTATGTTTTTGTGAACTTGCAATGTCTTTGAGAAAAAAATCTTTAATAACAATAGATTAATTTCCCAATCTTATTTTCCAAGAATTGTCTTCAATTGAACCACTTTTCACCAACTCCATGACTTTTGATCATAGCATGACTTGAAGATTGCTCACATCCTTCAAATCAATTTGAGAAATTTTCTTAACACATTTTCAAGAGATATCCCTTTCACATGTTCTTATTTCCTACACATTTTCCTCATATTTTGTCTCCAAGTATTTGGTTAAATCACACTTGAAAATGTCAACGTTGTTAAAAATCCATATGAAATTTGATCTTTTTAGATCAAAGTTTTGGATACTTGTAGCTTGAGACATTTTCAAGTAACATCATTTCTTTGTTAATATTCCCTTGCAGTCTTAATGCTTTCTACTCAAACAATTTTTACATGTTAGTTGGAAGCAATTTTTCCTTATAAAAGTAAAGATTATCTTGTCCAATTATCTTATTCATCATCTTTCCCATGCTTGAGTTTTTACGTTGAAAGAAATTGAGTTCTACAAACCATTTAGGTCCTCAATGTATTTGTTTTCCCAATAGAGGAAAACCATGTAATTTATTTTAATTTGTCTCTTTGAACTTGAATACCATGAATTGAACCTCATAATGTTTATATATATAGATGTATATGAGAATAATCACAAGGTAAAATATCAAAGTTCAAATCTTCCTAGTGAAAAAATTCCAAAACATTTTTAAAAACCACCACATTTCTATATATGATTCAAATTGGTAGTCAAAAAAATATAAAGATGTTTAAATTTTTCCCTTCATGTTTTGGTAATAGTCAAATTTGGCTAAACCGGCTTATGGAGGATCGCCACCTTGGCTACATCACAAAATTGAAAAAAACCACAATTGGTATACACCAATGCTTCCATAGATTTAATTGAAAGCAAGATTCATGGAAATAGCTTTTGAACTAATCTAAAAATAGATTCATTTACACATTTGGCTCCAACATGTTAAGGAAATTCACCTTGTGAAACCCACAAGAAGAAAATTGTAACAATCATCATGTGAAATTCAAGTGAATAACATGATGTTTCATTTTAATGTTCACACACAAACTATCTCCTGCACCAAATGATCGCATGCATCCTTTGTAGTCTTTGCACGTGTAGCATGATGAAAAAGAACATGTCCAATTAAAAAAACGGTCACCACATGAACAATTTTTCCTTCATAGTCACACAATTGTCATGGTAGAAAAACTCTACAAAAACCATTTGTTTTCATTGAACTTTCACCACATGTGCAATAAACTCCCATAAATCCTTTTGGTACAAACATCATCTTGATCTTTCATGTGTGGAAGTTATGATCACTAAGCCTTTCAATGTAAAACACAAAGAGATGGTGCCATGATTCATTCACCAAATAGACGATCAAATGTTCAATTCTCTTAAGCACAAGATCTTAAGGTCTCGTGCACACAAACTCTTGGATGAAATTCAATTCCTCTTTCTCTCACAACCAACCAAGCATTAATACCAAGCATTGATGCAAGCATGTTGATGTGGACCAACTATTTGAGGTAGAACAATTTCACAATCAACTTTCTTATCAGTGTGGAACAAGGGCATGGTCACATTTCCTTTGGGCTTACACATTCCCCAACTGTCATTCAGCAAATGCCGTTGTTTGTCTTCTGGTCTGGAACTTCTAGCTGAATACTGAATCATATGTAAAAGATGAACTCTTGCTCAAGTAGCCCAAGCTCTGATTACTGCAATGCTCAATTTCTGTGTGGTGGTATCCACAGATCCATCTCTGCTTCATAATACTATCCACTTCAAATGATCTGAAGAGACAGCTTCATCAAGTCATTTTACAACCTCTTTCCTTTTACTGTGTTTTATCTCAGCATTTTACATGCATTCATGGTTAGTACCTGACATATAATTCTTGTTTCTGCTTATTGGAAACAAAACAAAATGCTTGCTGTTTATACAGCATTGTTGTTTGTGATTCTCAAATAATAGTAGAGTGTTAAAACCTGGGGCGTGTCCTTGGGAAAAGAAGAGGATTTTAGCAATCAAGTTGTTTACATAGTTTTGAGCTATTGTATTGCACAACTCCAGTCCAGTTCTGAAAGAAAGTGCAAGACACATGTCCTTTTCTGTTGACTTCACAAACTCATTTTTCCAACCAAGCCCACACTCTTTAGCAACAGCTCATGTATATATCCAGGGTTGATCAAACTCCAAATTCATGTTTCTTGACCAAAGTGTAGGAATTGAAGCTGCTTACCCAACTGAGAGATGCCCATCAGGATGTGAGGTATCTGGTTTTCTGGTTATGCAGACATTGATATCCAGTTTCTTCAGGAATAACAAAACCAGATTATCAACAAAAATCACTCACTAGCTGCCACACATTGACACAATGCTACTAGATGCTGGCAAGCCTTGAATGCCATGAATTTCTGTATCTATACCTTTGTTGTAGTCAACTGCTACAACTGCAAACAAGTAGAAAAATCAATCATGCAGAGGCAAGAAAAATGGTCACCAAACTAAGCAGACATCCATCATCATCACAAGCGTGAGATTACCTACAGTGATGACAGCAGCAGATTCAAGCTACTGTCAGAGAGCTCCCAACAAAATCAACAAAAAATTATACAAACCACCAAACCACATGTAATCAGATCCTTTCACCATTTTATTTTTTCTGTGGAATCATGAGCACTAAAGCTCCTGCACGGGACAAAGTATTGGTCTTAAACACTTTGTGGACTTTGAAGAGTTCAGAGACTGCAAAACAACTTGAGAAGAGAATGCAAACAAACAAGCTTGTTGAAAGGTGCAGTTTGTGCTTCCAAAATGAACAGGAAGTATGATGGAAAAAATGCAGATAGATTTTTTAAAAACTTGCAAGAATCAAAGGAGAGACGATTGCATGAGATTTTGCAAGTTTGTAAAAACATGATCTGTTTTTTATTCCAAAGAATTGCAGTTTGGAGGACATGCAAAGAATTGCAGTTTGCTGTGTTGTTTTGTTCAGACAGAAAATCATCAATCAAGAGCAACCAGGAGGTGGTGGTTTTGGGAACCTTTCAAAATCGACAACATCCAGCTTGTTGTCAAAAGCATCTCGATAGAGTCTAGGGCGAGAAGAAGCAGGCAGCACCCCCCATCTCTGCGTCAGAAGCTTGGTTGCTTTCCTACCAATCTCGAATGGCAGAAAATCACCACGCAGATCTCGTCTCTCCACTTCCTCCTCGATTGCATCCATGATCACCATGGGATCGAATGTCCCATGCCCTGAGCTCATGAATTTCTCACACCCATCTGCACAAGCCTCCGAGATTCGCCGACTCGTCTCCTCTCCTACTAACCCTCCCTTCTGAAGCTCCATTGCAAGCTCTTGCCTCAGCCATTCCCATTCCTTCAACTCCTTCTTCGTCTTCTTCCCATCACTACTGCTGCCATCTTCTTCTTCTTTTTCTTCTCCTTCTTTCAGGTCTCCATTCTTTCCTGCAATCCCTGCTGCTCTCAAGAAGATCACACTAGTAGAGCTCCCCTTTCTCCGCGATTGGTTGCAACCTAAAAACAATTGTTGGGCTCCGTGGGTCTTTCTTGCATGAGTTGGGTGATGATCTGCGAACCGGGAGATGGGCTGCAAGATGCAATGTGGGAGCTGCAGCAAACTCTTCAGAGCAGCCATCATCAGATCGCTGCTGAAGTTCTTGTGTTCAACAGCAGAATCCTTCTCCGCCTTTGGGTCGCTGATGGGTCCCGCCTAGTGCCGCTCAGCAACGAGGCCTACCTGCCTTCCTTCCTTCTTCAGTTGCTGGCTTTCTGGTGTGTAAAGCTTTGTTAGGTTGAAATCCCATACAGCGAGCTTTGATGGCGGCATTCGGGTTCCTGCGGCTTTCGAGCGCGGCAGCATCAACTGCCTTGCAGCAGTCGAGTCGGTATGCGTCTGCGCTGCTGAGATCCTCAGGGAAGCGCGCGGTGGTACAGAACACATGGACTACTACTACTGGTGGTGGATCCCTGATCACTGCTGCTGCTGTTGCTGTAGCTGCGATTCACTCCTCCGCTTGCCTTGCCGCTTCCCCCGCTACCAAAGATGTCTCCATGACTTCCTCCTTCTCCTCCTCGCACATGTATATTTCTTCCGCAGTCTTGAGCTTCTGCCATTGCTAGAGAATTGCTGAAGGAATACCTACTACTGTTTCCTTACAAAATCTGGAGCTTGTAGGTTGTAGGGCATCTAAGATCTCAAGCTCATCGTCTCACAATGCATAGAATCAGGGACCACAACCGCTTTGCTTTGCTTTGTAGCAAGCAAGAAATCCGTGAAGCTCTGATGATCGATACACCAAACAGCATCTTGCAAACATCATGGCAGTGGTGAGGAGAGAGGATCCCAATTCTAGGGTTGCCAAAGATCCTCCCAACCCATGTTGCACAAAGATCTCAACTATGTGATTCTCTTGCACAAGCAATCTTTTGAACTGTGTGATATTCTGTTGCACATGCAATCTTTTGAACTGTGTGATATTCTGTTGCACATGCAATCTTTTGAACTGTGTGATATTCTCTTGCACAAGCAATCTTTTGATGTGGTTTTTGGCAAGCATACATACTGCAGTGGTGATCAACATCATTGATTCTTGTTTCTTCATACATGGAAATGTCCAGTATGTTGCCTGAGGTTTTTCTCAGAAGATCTCTTCTGAGAGAAGCATGATCAGAAGAGAGGTAACTGAAGAACCCTAAAATCTGGAGTGTGGAATGCTGAAGATGAGGCGGGTGCCAACTTCATGCTGTTATAGATCAGAGAAGCATTCATTTGTGAGATGTTTAAGAGCACATCCGGTATACAATCATGGCAAACAAACTGGTGAAATAGAGCTTGATCTTATTTTTGAGTGTCTGGGAAATGAAGAAAGGGTGTGTAAACTGTTGTTGTTGTTGGCTTTCAGTCTTTCCAGAGTGAGGATTTTAGTAATTGTAGCAAATGGGTGTGTGTATTTGAGGTAAGCTTTTGCCAATGGAATGAATATCCACAGGTTTTTTTCTTTTTTTTGCTTCTTGTTTAGCAAAGCACTACTGATAGAGCTGGATGGCAGACCAGGGGAATCGCTCCACCAAAAGGTGACTGGGGAGAGTCACAGCAGTCTTGGGGGATGGTTCCAAGTACCAGACTTGGCTTTAAGAAACCACTATTTTGTGGTCCCGCTTGACTATGATTCTCCTGATGGGACTTCCATCTCTATATTTGCCCGAGAGGTGGTGGGTAGTAAGTTTCAGTCTCTTTCCTTCCTTCTGTCAAGTATTTATGTATCTCACTTCCAGTTTGCATCACTAATGTATACCTATGGTTTGCAGATGTCAATGTTCTGTAGCTTACACAATCTCTCTTTGATTTGTTTGAAATGAGAGTTTCTTGAAGTGATGGGATTTTGCAATGTTCTCAGGCCAGCAATATTGAGGTGAACTTTGTAATGTATCTATTGTAGCTGGAAAAGAGGAGAAACAGCTGCCATACCTGCTTTACCTGCAAGGGGGACCAGGCTTTGAGTGTGGACGGCCAACAGAGGCTGGTGGTTGGGTGAAGAAAGCATGTGAAGAGTATCGTGTCATCCTTCTTGACCAGGCAACTTGCTATCTCTTGTGTTTTGACCATCAAGGTTTTTTTTGTTTTGGCAGGCTTTGCAATTAGATATGAATTGGCAACACATAGAAAGAACAGATCTTGTACAGCACTCCTGTATGCATCAAATGCACATTCCCCTCATTGATAATTCTGTGATTGCAGCAGGACAGCATTATTGTTCTATTTTTGTGCCTGTGATATATATGTTTTCAAGGAAGGACCCATTGTTGAGGATTGGAAGAAATTGTTCGCACACTTGTTGCTGCTGAAGGGTGGCAGCAACAATTTGAAGGCTGCAGTTTGACTCTGGAAAAACTGGGGGGTGTGGCTTGATCAGCGTGGGACAGGACTTTCTACACCCCTTACAACAAGTGCACTTTCACAGTTCAGCTCACCAAAACAGCAGGCATCATATCTACAGTATTTCCGTGCAGACAATATAGTGAGAGATGCTGAATACGTTCGTAATTGCCTGGTCCAAGATGATGAGGCATGGACTGTCCTTGGGCAGGTACCTAATTATTTTTCCCTTTGTCACTTCTTTCACCTTAGTCCAATATTGTCCATTTCTCTGCTGCTGATCTGCAGTTGATGTCTCTCAGTGGGTTGTGTCAAGTACATTACACATCCTTTGGGTCACAATTACAAGTGTCTCCACACTCTCTACAATCTCCTGCTTTTTTTCTCATGCTCATGCTCACAATATACAAGAATGAAGCTGAAACCTGCACTTATGCTGTAATTTGCAGAGCTTTGGGGGCTTTTGCGCTGTCACATACCTCAGTATGGCACCAGGTGGCCTTCGACATGTGCTACTCACTGGTGGACTGCCACCAGTAGATGATGGATGCATGGCGGAAACTGTTTATAGAGCATTGTACAAGCGAGTGGTGTTGCAGAATGCCAAATTCTATGAGCGCTTTCCTGAAGATGAGAACATTGTGCGATCAATTGTTCTTCACCTTGCAGAGGCTGAAGCAGGGGGGGTGAGCTTGCAGGCACTTATTGCTAGTCCCGTTGTTCTTTTAGACTGCTCATGTTTCTACTCAGATTGTGTGTTGCTTGTTTCTCTTGGTCTCTGATCAATTAAGTCAGTGCTGCTGTTGGTAAAGAGTGTACATGTGATGCTGTGACATGCAGATCTGTAGAGGGTATAGGAATTACATCCAAGTACACAAAGATTGTTCAGGGCTCTTGAAAAAGAAGTTGCCACAAGTCTTGTCATTACAGAACTAGAGAGTCTCGTACTCATTCAAGACCCACATTTTATCATTCAATGTGGCATCTATTTTCCTTGAGCTGCAGCTAAAATAAGGCCATCATCCTTTGTCTTTGTTACAGATCTGATGGTGTTTTTGTGTTGTAAGAGTCCAAATGGTCAGGGTGCCTCCTGACCTCGGCAACTTAATGTTGCATTGTGAAACTTTTAGCGCCCTTTTCAGTAGACTTGATATGATTTCAGTCTACAATGCAGTGCAGGTACCACTTCCTTCAGGAGGCATATTGACACCACATGGGCTTCAGCTTCTTGGGCTCACAGGCCTAGGCTCTGCTGGTGGATTTGAACGTTTACACTACATGTGAGTGCAACTGCTGCAGATAAACAATGATTTGGGGCTATTTCTCTTTGTGGAACTTCATATACATGATAATCAATACTTGAGCTTGAGCTTATGTAACTATATCTCAATTTGGCACAATATGTCCTAATGTCCAACAAAAGATTGTGTCATTTCCTTGTTAAGTGATTTTAGTTTCTGAAATGCCATACCTGTCACCCCAATCCCAACAGTGTGGTAGCTTGAGACTGAGGATTTCTGCCACTTTCTAAGAACTCCAGTTCATTGTTGGCACCAGTTATGAGTGTGTTCTTGAAGAACAGAGCAAATCTTTGTACCACGCAAATGGTTTAGATCAGTGGGAGTCATATGTAATTCTTGGCCAGATTGGGAGTGTAACTCATGTAATTGCTTCTTTTGCAGACTTGAAAGGGCATGGGATCCAGAGCTTGTCCCTGGTTCCAAGAAAACTCTAAGCTTCACATTTCTCCGCATGGTATGGTTGGATTTAGGCCATGTGTTCATTTTGCAGTTTTCAGTACATTACTTCAGCTAATGTCCATCTCATCCCCAAATTGCAAGGATTTGTGCTCTTTTTTGTGGGATCCATTGTTCTTGGCTGGTTGTCATACAGGGGGTAATCAACACTGATGCATGATGTTCATACTGACACAGGTCGAAAACTGGATTGATTTTGATACAAATCCACTATATGCAATCATGCATGAGGCCATATATTGTCAGGTAGGCTCAATATCACATTCTGTGGGTTCTGAGCCAGTGAAGCATCACACCTGACACATAAATGTGTGAGGGACCTGTTACAAAACATGACAGTGGAATCTGAGGAGCTTGGGTAAATGCTGAGCTGTGATGGTTGTGTTGAATTTCTATTAGCTAAGTGTGCAGCATCAATTAATTTTGTTGATGGGTATGGCAACAGGGTGCAGCATCAAAATGGGCTGCACATCGTGTGCGACAGGAGTTGGGTGATCAGTTTGATGCTGTTAAGTCTGTCTCGAATGGTTCACGTGTTCTGTTCACTGGAGAGGTAACTTGCATTGATTTTCAATACTATTTATGCAATGTAGTACCTGGAGTATTTTGACTCATCTTTTTCATGCTTGGAGAATATTGACGCTTGAAAATAACAATCTAAGAATTGTCCTTTTGTCGCACTTTGATAAATTGCACAGCAGGTCACAGATTTGTGGTTGACAATGTTTATCTTTTTCATCAATTGATTGGCACAATCAATTGTAATTGGGCACATTGTTATGCATGTTTCCTGACACCATCTCTTTTGGTCAGATGATATTCCCATGGATGTTTGATGAAATTGCTGCATTGCGTCCTTTGAAAGAGGTAGCCAACATTCTGGCTGAAAAGGCAGACTGGCCTCCACTTTACAACAAACAGTTACTGAATGCCAATAAGGTTTGCATCTGCAACCATCCTTTCTTTGTCTATGTTGTGGTGATCAGTCCTGAGTGAATGAAAAATTGCATAATTAGTTCTCTTCACCACGTGAAGCATGTAGGTGTACTGTTGCTCAGTGAACTCCCTTTGCTTGTGCAGGTTCCAGTTGCAGCAGCTGTCTACTATGAGGATTTGTATGTGGATTTTTCCCTTTCACAAGCTACAGCAGCCCAGATCTCTGGAATTAGGCTATGGGTAACAAATGAGTACATGCATTCAGGCATAAGAGAAGATGGATCACGCGTACTGGATCAGTTGTTTGGCATGATCAAGGGCAAATTTCCTCTTCGTTAATCAGAAGGTGATGTCATCCCCCTTTTACAAACTTAAGTTATGTAGCAATGCTTTCCTGCAATGTCACAGATTACATTGTTGTATGGCACATAGCAGTTGAATTTCAATGTCCCGAATTTGGTCTCTTCAATGACTTTGTGTAGAAATACCACAATCAGATCATGGTTATTGTGTGGTGCAGCAATGTAATTGCAATGCAGTCTTTGGACACGTGGCTCTGAATTCAATTCATAAATGTTTCACAATAGCATGCACAAAATTTAAGACGTCAATTCTTGTCCTGAATGTACATTCCTTGACAACATGCCTGACAGTTTCGTTGTGGAAATTTCTCCAAACTTTTTGTGCCTATTTTAATTGTTGGATTTTTGAATTGGCATTTTTGAATCTAAACTATTTCAAACCACTCAAGATGGAAATTCAACTATGTGGTCATTATTGAAACAGAAAAGGGAACAAAATATTGAAGGTTTAATTTGGCTTTTCTTTTTTTGGAAATAAACACAGTTGGATAAAAAGAACTTTGGAATTTAAGCACATTAATCTGAAAGATAGTATAAGTATGGATCACCAACCATGACATCTTGCCTCTATTTTCCAAACTGCATAATGTGCAGTCTTGAAGCTTTCTGAATTTATTACACAAAACTCAATTTTTTTTATTGGTTGCCCACGTATTGTATATATCTCAATTGTGTTGTACATACCTCAATTTTAGTGTTTTCTTTTGGTTGGAAGTATAACATATTAGACGTAGTCCAAAATATGTTTGGCTGGGTTTTGTATAATGGTGTTAAACATAATGATGTTTTTGAATAAGAGTATTCATAGTGTTCACTTTGTTTTTAATGTGACCTAAAACTAATTCTGGCCAATTAGGGATTTGAGGAAGTTCCTTTGACTTCAGCTTTTGGTATGGGTGATAGCAAGATACAAACTTGTTTAAAAATTTGTCTTGTCATGAATAAGGATGACTTTGGCAGTTCAATTGGTTGAAGTGTGTATTGAATGAAAGAGGATATGTGCACCTGTTGTTGCTATTTTCCTTTCGTGTATCTTGAGGTTTGGTAACTGGATGTTAATGGCCCAAATGCAAAGAAGATAAGTTGCTAGCAATTCCTAAGGAAAACAGAGTTATTTCATGACAAAGAATCTCAACATTGTGATAAATGCTAATCTTCTTCTACTCTTCTAATTCTTATTTCTATACTTTAACATATTGTCATTAAAACTATCAGAATCTATAACAACAATAAAACTACAGAAAAACAGATAATCAAATCTATCAAAATGCTCAAAACTCCATATTTGTACCAAAATAATTTATGTAATGAATTGAAAACACAATTGAAAGCAATATGGAATTGAAAACAATATTACGAAACAAGTACAAAGAACAACCATATTTTTTTTTCTCCATCAAGATACTAGCTCTAGTATGAGCTCTCTAAGAAAATTGGAACAACATTTAATGACTCAAAATTAGAATTCTTCCAAAGCTATTTTTCAATTTCTTGCCATAAACTAATTCAACTATCCTCTATTATCCTAATCAATCTAGCCCCATTTTGCCTTATAGTGATAGCACAATTCCACCCTTAAAACATTGACCCAACAACGATACTATGTTCCTTAAGTATTTTGTGAAATGAGTGGGGATGACCCCTTTTTTCCATTGTGTAAGGATCGAAGCTCCTCTTTTTTAGTAGCATGTAAATAGTTAGATTTTGGTGTAATGTTCCTTAATAACATATAAGGTTGACAAAAGGATGTGATGACAAATTAATGACTTTAAAGTCGGCTGGGTCGTAACATATGTAGGGTTGGTGAGAAGAGCTTTTGTGAATTGGAATATTGTCAAGAAAAGAATTTAAATTGTATTTGTTATTAATAGTAATTTGTTTTGTTAATATTTTCATAAGTACATATAATGGCTCAAGTTATAAGTTGACATGTGACATAAAATTCATTTGCAAATGAAGTCTTATGTTTTTAAAAATAGTACAAATTTCAAACGAAAATAATGATGTTGAGATTTTGAGTTGAAAGTGAGGAATTTGTATTTGTGGTAAATGACATTATGAACCCAACCGACATGTACATGCAACTAATTATTCCAATTAATAGAATGTTTTCAAAAATATATGAATGTTAATGAAGGTTATATCAAGTTTTTATTGTTCTGAAATGTGCATAGGAAACATTATATCCATTGATTGATTTCCATTTGATGTTTTAAGTTTTAATTGTAATAGGAAAACGTAATATCTTTTTTAATTAATACTGAAAATTTGAATTTTATATTTGTTCAGTAAAATTTGAAAGATAGCAAGATCCATTTTTCTAATGAATGTTCCAACATGTTGGAACTCTTAAATCAATTTTTAAAACCCATCAAGTATTTAATCCTCATTGACCTAACACTATTTTATGATATCTTGGAATAAACATGTTAATACAAAAAAAATTGTTCACAATCAAGATGGTTGACTCATAAATTTATGAAAGATGAAATGTCACATATTTACCCATTTTAGGGTAGAACAACCATGAATGAACACTTAAGCGCTCATGGTAAGCCGGATTCAAGGAAAGGGTTCCATTGTTTTTGGTGTCCAAAAGTGCATTTGACACACTAATTTTTTATAAAAATATAAATTAAAAACTAGAAAGTTATGCCCCCCAATAGAGAGGGTCAAGAACTAAAAAAAAACAAACCATAAAACACTACAAAGCCCATTCCTGAACACCCCACAATTTCTTTGTATGTTTCTTTGTTGCTATTACAATTCCAAGATGATTTGTAGAATGAAGATGACATTCCTACAACACTTTAAATTGTTTGAAATGAACAAGAATGAAAAAGTTAGAAGCTTTGAAAGTAGGAAGGGTCCAAAGAGAAGAAATAAGAAAAGTAATGCATTTTGTAAATTGAAAAACTTATTTTTCTTCTTGCTATTTTTCCAATACTCCTTTTCCTTTGCACTTCAAAGATGATTTCTAAAGCTTGAAGTAGCACTTTCATAACATTTTAAATCACTCAAAATGAAGCACAAATGACAAAGATTTAAAGAAGTGTTTGGTCATAGGGTAATGATCGATGATGAATAGTTCTACCCTAGTACCTCATTTGAAATCTTTTTCATTTCTCTTAGAGAAAAGCTCATAATGCAACAAAATATTGGTACACTTTAACAAGTTTTGACTTTGTATCAATTAATTGCTAGATTAGTTTGGAATTCATAATTGGTTATTATTAAGGCACTTATACTTAAGCATAATTTTATGCTTATTCATTGTAACATGCTTTCTGAGCAAATTCAAAACTCAACCTTGGTGCAATAAGGTGCCAAGTGCCAACCATGAATACAAATGCAAGAGGATAGAGATGACCCCATTTTGGTATTCTACCGCCTACCTATCATAAAGTGCACCTTGGAAGGGTATGATTAAAGTATTTCACTAAGTTTGAAATTTGAACTTGAAAATGCTTTGAATCATTCTGTAAATAGACAAGGGTGAAGATTGAAATGCATTTGAAGTCTTGAAAAATAAATTAATACTTCTTTTAAAGAACATACAATGCTTTTCTATTTCATGCATTTGTAAAAATCATGTACCTTTATGATACATTCCTTTTTCATAATGTACATCACAAATTTCTCCATCTCTTCAAAAAGTAGGACCATGAACATAACTAAAGCTACCATCATCCCCATTCTTGGCAATTTTATGCATGTTAGTTAAAGAACATGCAGTTGTTTCCATTCTTGATTTCTTTCTCATTCAATCTTGAGTTTATATTTTTAATAACCTTCCATTAACTTGACACTAGATTAAAACCAACTCGGGGTGGCAAGAAGGGACATACCATAACCTAAGGTTAGTTTCCACATTGACAGAACAAATAATTTTCTTTTTTTCAAACAATGAATTCGTTTTTTAATCTTGAAATTATTATTTTTTCCATCATCTATTATAATATTGTGATATAAGTAGTGAAACTATTTAGAGTATAGCTTATGATACTTATGATGATTTTCAACATGTCAACTTCATATTCTCACAAAATCTCATTTCCCTATTTTGAGGATTATTTAATGACAAAATTGACCTTAGGGTAAGGTAGACATTTTAAAGGTGTTTGATTTTTAAAGGCTCATATATTTCTATAATAGGAAATTTTTGTTTCTTTCTAGTGACTTAATTCTATGTGAATTTTGCATGTAAGATTTTGCCATTAAAAAATCAAGTTGGGTATCACTAAGTTGTTACTAATGCAAATAAAAGCTTTTCTTGCTATCTTGCATTTGCTAAGAATCCAAAACTTGGAAGACAATTTCATCACTAGACCATAAGTTTGTTCCAAAAATGCCATTGGTTTTGGAATTAGGCCTAGAACCTCATTTCATTTATGGAAATAAAGGGGCTTGGTTAACATGTCCACTTGTCATATTTGGTGTTCTTCTTCCTTGCATCTAATTTTCAACTTCTCTATCTTGTTATTCACTAGTTTTTTATTGGCCTTGCCTTCCAAGGCAAGGATATTGTGTTTAGATTCATTATAGAGTATAGTAGCTTAATGGATTTTGGCCCCTAAGTGATAGGTCTATTTTTATATGAAGCTTTTTGAAACATGATATTTTGGGTTGCGTTGAAACTTGATATTAGATATAGATTTATAATATCTTGAAGGATTTTGGTTTCTTTTAGGGGATTTTTTGAAGATTATTATTTTGCATGGTGAAATATTTGAGTTTCCACAATTCTTCTTTTGCTTTAAGATACATTTTAATGTAAATGGCAAGGCCATAGTGTGATACAACCCTTGGTTTTTTATTTCCCCAGTTTCACACAAGGAGATTTAGCCATGTTTGGCTATAGACTAGCTATGAAAATAGAAATTTATTCAAACCATTTTATATCCTAGCTACTTGCTTGAACAATGTGTAGAAACATGGTGATTTTGAAGAAAATTTTATCAATTTTTGGATTAAAAAAAGGAAAATATTCAACATAATATTATGTTTTGAAAAAAATTCGCCAAATGGTGAAAATTCACCACAAAAAACCACTGAGCTCCTTACTACCTTGGTAGCTTTGACAATAATTATATTATTTTCAGAAGTGTTAAAAAATTTTCAAATAATTTTTTTTTGTGAAGGGAAATATTGAATCTTCAAAAATACCCTATTTGTCAAAATGAAAATTTCAAAATTTCAAAACATGTGTCAAAGCTGCCAGGGTAACTATGGTATGATGCCACACAACTCACAACTTGTGTTGGGAGGGACATCAATTTTAATATATCATTTGGGTAAGGTTTAAATTAAAACTTTGAAAAATGTATCAGCTAGGTGAAGGCATATATAGACTTTCTACAAACCAGGCAAGGGTAATGCTATATAGGTTATGCAAAATTATTGATGCGGGTACGGATAAGGGTAAGTGACTAACATTTACCTTGTTTACGGGTAAAAGTAATGGTAAATATTTCATCATTTACCCAACACATACCATGTAACATGAGGAATTATAAGGTAAATACATATATTTACACAAGTATGGCATGTTTGAAAGTCGAGAAAAATGAGGTTTTTGTGCAATTGATATTGCAAACATGTATATGTGAAATTTCAAACAAAAACTAACAAAAATGGAATGAAACAAATTAATAGCCTTAAAAATACAAGGAAAGCATTCTTATGATCACAAATGGTTGAAAAATCTAAAGGGTTTTTAAGTGCACATACCATTGTAGGCAGGCAGGTTCAAGACTTTAATGTTAAATATTGAATATTTACTTTTCCTAAGATTATGGCAGATACACTAAAATCATAATTAGTAAATTTCTTTTACTTGTTAAGTACACCTGAATAATGTTAAACTTTTTTCTTCAGAAGTCAAGAATTTTTTTCCTCATAAATTATTTAGTGCTAAATCTACCTACTACAGTAGTAAGAATTTGTTCAAGGTAATTAATGTGATGAACATAATTAAAATGCCAAAAAGAAAATATATTAATAGCATCTCAATATAATTTAAACAAATCCATAATAATCACATGCATTGCAATAGATGGAAATGGATATATCCTATACAAATGAATTTTTAATATATGCCTTATTTTTACCTGCCTGAGAACAGTTACCTTCATCAGGTCACGGTATACTTCAAATATATATTAGCTAGGTGTTTAGGTGAATATAAAATATTTTCCAATTGGGGAGTGTACTAAAAAGGGTTTAAAAAAAACCTACCAACTGGGTAGGTGTTAATAAGATGTTTCCCATCAAAGTTCTTTGTATTTTTCTCTTCCATAACAGGTTTTAATTTATACGATAGGTACTTACAACAAAAAATAAATAAATTTATGTATGAATCAAAATTTTAAAACAAAACATATACACAAATTTCACAAAACATAAATGCAAGTGTAAAATGTAGAAAAGAAAAAGAAAAACAAAAAATAGTAGTTATGGAATTTCTAACTTGAGATTTCATGAGAGCAATTTTTTTATTAAGTTATGAGATATATGTTTACATTGCAATACAAGAATACATTATTTGACAAGATATTCTCCTTAAACACTTCATCAAAACATATGTATTTTGATTTCACCAAGGAAAATGGAGGATTTGGAAAACTCTCCTAACTCAAGACAATTGTAGACATGTGTATATGCCCAAAATGTTGCCAAATGTAGAGGTATAGGTTTACCTTTCTCCTGCTTGATCAATCTGTTGTTCACGATTTTGAGATCTTGTTCATGATCTTTCTTCTATGACAAGATGGGTGTTGTAAAAGTTGTTAGCTTTATTCCTTGCTTTGTGCAAGGCTTACAGTTGTGATGTGTATTTCTGCACAAATCCAGGATTTTATGTTTTCTAACTTATGAGGCACTTTACAGGGTTTGATATTTGGGTGTTTCAAGTTTCATGGGTGACTGCACTGGAATAAAAACGCATGCCTAAGTTTGCAAAGCTCAGAGAAAGCTCAAGATTAAATTAACCCAATCCTGACGAATCGCTTAAACCTTCTCATCTCCATTAAGATCTAAATGGTTCTTGTGTTTGCCTCTGAGTGGTGGAAATTCTGATGTGGGTACTTCAAAATTGTTCCTGGGTTTCTTCACAAAGTTTGCATCATTGCTGTTAGCAATTGTCCCATTACTTCCCTTCAAATCTAAATGATTGCCATCAACTTCTGGAAGTTTTGAAGCTGTCAAGGCGTGTACCCCAAAATCACCATTGGGCTTTACTACATCATCGTCACTATCTGTGGCTAATTCAATGGTGCGTTTGGGCCCTTTGTAGTTATGGCGAGCTACAGTGAACCAGTAGACAACGCCCGCAAGAATGGCACCTGACATACTGACACTTGCATAGTTGAAGGTGCTGCCTGTAACAGGATATTCAGGAGGAATGCAAAACAGAATGGACATAACTGCACCCCAAAGAGCACCCCAACCCCCGACCCAAATGCCCCACTTGCCAAGAGAAAAAGGTCCTGGTTTAAACCGGTTGTCAAAGATATGGCGGCAAGCAAGTATAACAAAGTAAGGTCCATAGGCAGTGATGGTAGACATGGCAGTGATGGCAGTGAAGGCAACACTGCTACCAAGGGATGGTAGAGTGCAGATGAAGGAGCCAATCACTGTAACAATGGTGGCATTGATTGGGATTCGCTCTTTCTGTGTCAATGTCACCAACCAGTGATGAAATGGCAGTGCACAATCTCTTGCCATGGCATATGCCTGCATTTGCCAAACATTTGTACACAATCTGGTGTCAATTCCATGTAAGAAAACAGAAGCAATCACCAGATCCACATAAACAAAAAGCACAAACCAAGCAACCACACGAACCCAAATTGCTGACTTCCTGCAACATGTTGTCATTTTTCTCTCATTGATTTTTCTTCAGGTTTGTTGTGGTTTCTCAAAGAAGGAATATGGTGGGGTGAGGGGCTTAAAGAGACAGTAAGAAGTACCATGCGAGCTGTGAGAGTGACATTGGTGATGTTGCCAAAGAAAAGAGAGATGCAAGCAAATGTGGTGAATGCAATTGCGCCTCCACTGCCATGACCAAATTTAGCATGAAATGCATCATAGAATATCTGACTCGCCGCTGAAGCATCTCCACCTCCTGCACATGATCTCCCCCAGCAAAAGCATCTTGAGCATCATCATCATCATCATCATCATCATTCAACACACATGACCACTGACACTGATGAAGACTGACGGACATAATTCTGGACTCTGACACCCCTATTCTTCACAACAGTCCATAGATCGGTAGACTCTTGGAATCAGGGCAACAACTTCAGCAGTTACAAGATTTTCTGAGTTTTGATCCAGTATAAACAAGAAGGATGTGCAGTACCTGTCATAGTGTTATCGCCAAGCACATTGTCAGGATTTTGGATGCAGAAAGTGAGGACCAGAAGAAGCACGAATTCAGTACTGGCAGTGACATACACACTGCGGATCATGGCTCGAGGGCCAGCCATGGCAGCTGTCTTGACCTCCTCAACCACATGGGATCCAACCTCGAAGCCTGTGAGAATGGATTGGGCATAAGGAAGTCCCAAGAGCACGACCAGGAGCCCACTGCTAATCCCATTCCCGGGTGCCTTTACAAAGTGCGTGAAAACAAACTTGGCGCTCTGGTACTTGGGGCTTATGGCCAACAATGTGATGCAAATCACCACTATGGAGAGGATCTGGAACCACGCCCCGATCGTGCTCAGAAGACCCAGCCATGGCGTGTTGACGATGGAGACGAAGAAATGGAGAACGAAAAGTGCAGCTGTCACCCCACAAATCTGCAGCAAAGAAATGAATAGGCACCCACATCATGATCTATGTTAGCAAGCGCAATGCACAGGCGAATGCTCAAGGTTGGGAATGAGGCGATTGACATGGTCATGGGCATGAGCAGTAGTACTGGACATACCTGTGCTGCTGTAAGAGTGTAACCATTTCCTTGAGCTCCACCAGTGCCCAAGAGGATGCAGGTAGCCAGCAACTGTGCAAGCAAATACTCGTTGAGTGCAGTCCCGCAGAAAGAGCCAAAGAGGTAGACCCATCCCACAAACCACGACAGCCACGCTACGTGCTTCTTGGGTACCAGTTGTGCTACCCAGTAGTACACACTCCCCAAAGTCGGAAATGCCGAAATGATCTATAAAAACAAATATGGAAAACTGAAGGTCAATCCACAAGACTATGAGATCAACCACAATAATCATGCCATTTTGCTCCAGACCCAACAGGGTCAAATTGTTGTTGTGAGCTTGGACCTGATCAGAAAACTTGCCAAAACAAGTTACAGAGACTATAGAGAGAAAACTCCAGAGATACTCATGAATTCAGCGACGACCCAATTGCAAGTGCTTTTGAGACAATGGGTGCATATGCTCGGTGACCAAATCCACCAAAGACCCATTCCCCCATTCCCAAGAATGCTACGGACAACAAGAAGGAAAAAATATATATATACTAAATTGAGATTTATTTCTTTTGTTGTGTACTACCTCAGACATGCCGAATGCCATGCAAAGAGTGCCGAAAGTGGTGGCCAAGTAGCCCCAAATGATGGTCACAGGTCCACCATAAGAGTACATGAATCCGTAGTAGCCCGTTATGAATCCCAAGGGCGCAGTGTAAGAGAAAGTGTAAGCCCATTGCTGGAACGGTGTCATCAAGCGCCGGTATTCTTGCTTGTACCCCAGCTCATTCAACCGCTTCTCATCTGCATCCCGCGGCCCCACACCTCCTGGCATGTTCGCCACATTCGAACTCCCCACCACCGCCTCATGCTGCTGCTGCTGCTGTTGCTGAGACTCCATCATCTCCAAATCTCTAAAACTCTTCTCCACCTCCATTCTCGACAATGCAACAAACAAACCTCACAACAAAATCACTCCACAAAATGCAACAAACAGACAACAACAACAACAACAAATTCTATTCTTCAAAGATTATGGGCTCCACTGCTCGCTAGGTACAAGAATTCTCTTGCAGCAACAAACAGACACTTCAGTGCATGAGCGAGCGATCACCAAAGGTCGCTGCAGCTCAAGAAGAATCATAACAACAACAACAAGAGAGAGGATTCCATTCCCTGCGGAAATTCTATCCCATAACAGTTGCAATAACGCACTACACCCGCTTTACATTTATAACCGAATCGCATTCTCAAATCTGAAGTTGTGTTTCCAAAGTTGCATCCAGCTCTAGAGTTCCTTTTATGCAACCACGTTCTTTTTTTATAGATTTTCAAGCAAATTTGAGCTAAAATGGCTATCATCCATATAAAGATGTAGAAAGCACAAATGGTGATCCATCCTAGGAAGTTTAGCCAAATCTGGCTATTAACCAGATATGAAGGAACAATCTTTAGCCAACCTTGTGTATTTTTGGCTACATACTGAAAAAAAAAAAAATCAAATGAAGAAATCTGATGAATTTTCCCCTTGTTTTTTTTTTCCTGACTTCTGACCAATAAAACCTTTCAAAATCACTTCATGTTCAATTATTTTATTTATTTTACTTTATTTTATTTATTTTTTTGTGGTGAAACTTTTGTAGTAACACAAAGGTTGCTTAGATTGAATACTTACAAAGCCTCCTCAAACAAAAATTGTACTTTTTTTTTTTGGAGGGCTTTCTTCGATCCCAAGAATGTGCCCCCAAATTCCCTAATAATAATAATAATAATAATAATAATATTAAATTTTCAATGACAAAATTGTTCAATATTCAATAACTCTTCCATTGTTAGCCTAAATATTATGAAACCACGTCATTGCACACCCTACTACTATTCCCCCAAGTGCTTTCCAACAATTCCAAGTGAGCAACAAGGGGCATGCACCATGGTTTGAGAGATCTTAAAAATGTGATAAACAAACAAAACAAACAAACACCTTCCCTTAATAGATTGGGTTTAATTTTGAATAATTTTTCTCCCATTGCGGACGGTTGATTATGTTTGATCCAGGATTATTATTTAAAAAATTTGGTGGTGTTGCTGATATGGCAATCATCCATTAGATGATTTAGCCAGATTTTGGCTAACAGGAAAATGAAAGTCAAAAAGATTTGAGCATTGTTCTATAGCTTTGCGACTAACTAGGTAGTAATCTAATTTTAATATAGAATCTGATTATCCTTGAATCTTTTTTTTAAATGCGAAATTTGGCGACTAAAAACTTTTTAATAAAAAAACCTATTTCTCGCAACAAATTTCCTTTTGGCGAAACTTCCTTTAATTGTATTTCCCAGTGGAAAATGATGTTTTTTCTGAGACTTGGAGATCAGTAAAATGTCCTTTTGGATGGCAACGGAATTTGCACTAAAGGCAAAAAGAAGTAGAACACATTTTATTGTTATTAATGCCAACCCATGAATTATTAAATTAGTTGATTGATTGATTGATTGATTAATTAATCGCGAACCAAAAATATATATTTATACATATTGTAGTTGTTCAATGTACAATATTTAATCATTTTGAACTTTTCATTAAATATTTAGTAAAATTTTCCCCATTATATATAATATATATTACACCTACAATTGGTTTAGTACAATAAGAATCCCTCACAAAAAATCCAATAAAAGATCCATGGTACAATAAATAGTGATTTCTTTCCCCCAAATAAAATGATGAATTTTTAGAAAGATAATTAACAGGCAAAGTGGGCTTGTAAGTTGTGAGTTAGCATTCAATTGAATTAAAATGGATTTGGAATTCAACAAGATTAACCTTGATCATCAGGTTTAGGATTTAATCCAAATTAGTAGTTTTTTTACGTTTTGGGCACTCTTTTTTTCTTTTCTTTTCTTTATTTTATTTTATTTATTCCTTCATTTTATTTTATTTCTTATTTTCTTTTCTTATTTCCTTTAATTTATTTAATTTATTTTCTTTCCTTTATTTTCTTTTCTTCTTCTTTTTGGGGGTGGTGGGGGGAAGGAAATTTTGGTGCGTGTGCTGAGGCTGTGGTAAGCAGAGGAGTATGTGTGGTGGGCAGGAGAGGGCACGAGGTCCCCTTGCTATGTTCACGCTCCCCATTGAGTTCCCCACGGGGTGCTACTTTTTAAATTTTTTTAATCTACTCTTCAGGGACCCACCTCCTATTCTCAAGTCTGATTTGTTACTTTCCGTGGTTAAATTCACCCACCACTCAGGTTTAATTTATTGAGATAGGACATAGGTTATTTTATTATTATTTTATTACCCTTTTTCACTTCGTCCTTGCTTGTATTTTCTTTGCATGCATGTAATATGTATACATACTTATTACATACTATGTACCTATACATTATGTATGTATGTATGTATGTATGTATGTACAGTTTATTTTTTGTATGTATATTGAGTGTTGAGGCCTAATGTGGTTTGTTGAGTTTACATCATTTTTAAAAAATTCTTTTAGTTGGGAGGGAGACATGATAGGGGAAGCTGGTAAATAATGCTTTAATTCAAAGTCCTATCATCCCTAGTGATTTATATATTTTACTTGTCTCAGTTTGTGTCTTTGGATCGGTGATTTTTATTTTTATTTTCAACAAAAAAAATTTGGGAAAATTGTGGACAAATAATGTGTTCAAAACTTTTCTTCTACTGTGAATTTGATTAGTTTTTTCCTAAAACTTGTGGAAAAATTCGCCAATTTTTCAATTAAATAAAATAAAATAAATAAATTTTTAAAAAAAGAAAAAAAAGCCATGCTTTGGATGCCCATGATAATAACCACATATTTCTCACCTCTTAAATTGGACCCCTCTTTTCTAACTTTCAAAAATGGGGTTCAATAATTAATTTGAAAGGGGCTTTATTTTTTCATCACAAATTTCTGATTTTAATTGAGAAAGAAAGTTCTACATCAACAACTTACCCGATGCTTACCAAAAAAATTGGTGGGTAAGACCAAAATAATAATTTATTGGGAAGTATGTTAGAGTGGGTTTATCAAGTTTTGTTTGAAATTTCCTCACCTTCAAGAGACTGATGCAATACATCAAGCTTGAGTATTCAAGGACTTTATATATTAATATTTATTTATTTATGCCCCCAGTGATGGCTCAGTGATAGGGCACCTATTTTTTGTTAGCACAAAGGTTCCCCCCAACGAATAGAAATTTGGTGATTTTAAAAGACTTTTATTTCAATTTTTGCTGATTTTTCCTCAAAAAAATCATTGAATTTGCAATAAATTATTTCCAAAAGTTTCACAACAATACGAAATCTCGCAGCAAAGAAAAAAGGTGATTGGCACTTGTGGGATTCCAATTAAGCAAGTCTAATTTAAAATGCCAGTTTTTTTGCCTACAAATATTGCTATGGTCTTTTCCTACAATTGTAGGGGTAAATGGTACTAGTGCTTTTGTAAAGACCTCATGGTCAGGCATTCCACTGCGTGTAACACCCTACATGGGTGGCCCAATATGGTCCACCCTTCCACCTATGTGTGGGAGGAAATTGCATTTAGTAAGGCCCGCTTTACACTAGGAGTCAAGGCCAATGTTCAACTCAAATGAAGCATTCCTATTTGGGGCAAAAGTTGAAATCAAGCCCTCAGAGCTTTACACTAGGAGTCAAGGCTGAAATAGAAATAATCTTTTTAATCTGCCCCAAGTTACTAATAAATGCTGAACTTTATGGCCTTGTATTTGCCCCAAGGCTGAAAAAAACAAAGGATACCATCAAATTTGGGAAGCCAATTTGCAACCCTTGGGGCCAATAATGTTCCAGCATTTAGTTATATCCTGACGTCAATTCTCTAGCATTTATTAGTAACTTGGGGTCAAACAACAAGCCAAAAATGCTCAAAGTTGGCCCCAAGTTTTTTCAGCCCTGACTCCTAGTGTAAAGCCGACCTAATTTCCCACCCTACGAGTGGGAGGCCCCATAGTACTAGTGCGCCTCGATCTTATTAAATCTCATTATGAAATGCTCAAACTCAGCATTTAGTGTTGAATTTCACCCTCTTTGAATGCTAATGTTCTTTTCTTCAGGTTTGTTTTTGAATCGCACCCTGTTTCTGACCAAACTCAGGGTTCCGGTGCTGTCTTTTCCATACTTTATGGATAACTCTAATTGTGTGTGAAGGCCAATGTAAACACCCACCCAAAACTGGCTCAAACCTTCAAATACTAACATGGTAAATAATCAAACGAATAATAATATTTTGAGAGTTTTGTGGCTGCATTTTTCATTCTTGGAATTGAAATTGAAAGGCAGCACTTGTCTTGCACCAGTACCTATTTCAGTACAAATGTGATCATGGTTGTTGTGCCCACATGTTTCAGCCTTGCCCATATTGAAAACCCCATGTGCCAATAATATGTTGATTGTGAATTTTTTTTTAATAAATGACTTCAATTATTATATTGTGGAGCCATGATTGCTAATGGGTGAGTTGTGGAAACTGGTTTTGCTCTTTTTGGGTGGAATAGGGACCCTCCCTGGTTTTTTTCATTTGTCCAGGACGTGTCATTTTATTTCATGAAACTACCTTTACCATGTGAACAGGCGACAAATAACCTTTTGATACCCGTATATAATAAAACCAAATGATGTTTTGTCTGTTTCTGCTCTTTGCACTTACCTCCCTCTTCAAAGAAAGGTTCAAGCCTAGTTGCCCCAACTTGAATGAATATGAAAACATAAATTAACATGTGCCTTTTCATGTCCATGTTGTTTAAATAGTTTAATCAATTATCACTTTCAAGCCGATCTTTTTTAACCCCTTTGGCATTTCAATAGTTTAATAGATCATCACTTTCAAGAAGCCTATCTATTTAACCCCTTTGGCATACACATGGTAACATACTTGGTAGAAAGGGGGATTCCATGACCTAATGGTTTGAATGAGGTAGAAAATCAAATTTGACAAAATCAAAAAAATTACCAAGACTATTCATTCACCATGTGGTGGAAGAAGTGAAAATAGGATGACATATACAAACATTTTAGACTTGTAGAATAACTAGAGCCACATACCAACTTATTAAATAATAGATTTTTTGAAGTGGTTAATGCATTGATTTAGTATAGTTTCTAGTTTATTTCTCTAGTACTCATATTATGAGTCTTCTAAAAGTAGAGTAAGTGTTATTGAAAAATATTGTAGTATCACAATTATTTTCACTTTTGGGGAGTTGCAAAGCAAGAAAGATGTTGGCTGTGTTTTGCATTCCAGTAACTTGTAAATCTGTCAGATCATTGATAATCAAATCATATTCTGTAAATGAACTACTCAGTGTGGCCTGTGCTGCTGGCCCAAAGTGTGAACACAAGGACTATGTAACTACTCCAAGTGTGCACTCAACCCTGATATAGAGCCCAATTGTGAAAAACTATCTAAAATTTTCAATTAATTTCCAGGAACAAGAATTACTCAAAATTCAATATCACCCTCTCTTAAAATTACAAAATCATCTCCAAGAAATCGCACTCATTTGATAAGGCCTTTTCAACTATCCCAATTTCACTATTTTTATTTTTATTTTGTTGAATTTTCTCTAATTATTGTAAACATATAAATAGTTGGTAACCTTTCGAACTACGAGAACTTGTATGGTAGAATATTGTTATATCAAGTTTTAATTCATGCTAAGAATGTCTCCAAACACTTTGAAGTCAGAGGTTCAGGCCATATCTAGTGCATGAGCTTGTTCATAAGCACGGTCAGCAAGAGAGGTATGTGCGGATGCAAAAGGGTCACCAAACACAACTAAACTTATACTGCCATTCAATACATAGGGTGTTCTTAAGAAGGGCTATGGTGATGAACTCTTTTGGGACGAGAAATTTCATGCAGCCAATGGAAAGGCCCAAGCATACACTCAAGGTGCCTTGCTTTTTTCCCTTTTTCCCCTTTTTGAAAAATCCTTCACCCCCCCAGGGTTTTTCCTTTAAGGATTTTAAAAAATTTGTCCCTGGTTCCCAATTTGTTCTCACTATGTTCCTTTCAAGTTCCCAATGAGTTCCCCAACATGTTCTCCATAGCACCTCACTTCTATCCCGTATGCTTTGACAAAGATTGTCCTCCTTTCACCTATATGGATGAGCCAAAAGGAAGGAACTCCATACTTCAAAATAGAGCCTTCTATTTCATGGACCCTACATAGTTTTTTTTTTTTTTTTTTCCAATGATGGGCCAATCGAATTGCCTCATTGGAAAACCAAAAAAACACTTGGGATGCACCTCATCTAACGAATGGGAGAGGTGAATTGGTTAGTTCGTATTAATTAGATCATGGGTGAGCTCACAACCTTTTTTTCTTTTTTTAAAAATGAGCCATATTGATTGGGCCATCAGCAATTTTTTTGGAACATTGGGCATGCCCCCAATGGAAACACATGTTTGGACCCCAATCGCAAAATAAAAAGAAATGTGTTCCCATAGTTTTCATCCTTTCAGTTATATACATGGGAGTTGAACTTTGAGCAAACCATATGTGATAAAACCCAAGTGCTATTGGAAACATCTTAGGGAATGCATTTGGGAAGACTTTGAGAAAAAAAGAAAAAAACAACAGCTCAAAGACAAGAGGCTATGTCCTAAAAATAAGGTATTACATTTAATGTTCTATTATGAACTCAAGTTATATTGGATGAAATATTGGATTATATCTTCATTAAGTCACCATATCACAAAAGAAAAAAAAGAAAAGATATACCCACCCCCTTTCTTCAACCACCCCATCCCACACCACCAAAAAAAATAATTTGTTAGAATTTTTTTTTTAAATCCCACCTTCCTACCTTGAGAGACCACCAAACTTTTTCTTCCCATCCCACCCAAGAAACAAGCTTTTTGGTTAGTCCCCAACCGAAAAAAAATTCACCTTTCCCAATCCCTTAAAAAGAACCTCCTTTGGAAAGCAATGGAATTACCACATCCTTCCCGGACCCAAAAAAACCCTTTTGAAAAAAAAAAAAACAATTCATAACCTTTCATCCTTTTAAAAAAAAACTCCAGTTACAACTTGTAATTCTTTCAATCTAATTGAATTATCCACTCCTTATACCCATTGAACCCCATAATAAAAAAACAAACCCGTGAGAGAGGGCAAAAAAAAAAAACTTAATCTCTTTGCTCTCCTTAAATATTCACTTGTACACCCCATTGCACCCCCACCCAACTTTATAAATTAACTATGTTTGCCCCATGCATGCTTGTTAAAACCTAAAATCATACATGCATATCTACTCTCTTAGGGCAATAATAACTTTTTATAACATAAAAGGCAACAACAATACAAAAACAAATTCAATCAAAAATTAATTTCAATATAATTTCAGATATTAAATCTTCATCAAAACCTTATTGAAGCTTTAAAAATAACATCAAACTAATTTTAAGATTTTATATCTCAATATTCAAATCAATATTTATTTAAAAATTGACATGTTTTATTTTAATCAATTCTTGCATAAGTTTTTAAATCTCATTTTAATAAGATTTAAAGGAATTGAAGCTAATTATTTGTATGTTTATTTTTAAAAATCATTAAAAAAATTAGTCATATGAAACTTTTTTACATTTCAAAATGATATGAAACCTCATGATACAAAAATGCAAGTGAAAACCAAAAAACTAAAATGATATAGAGATATGATTAAATCAATTACCCAACATTCATATTTTGAAAAGAAACCCAACAAGTAGATGGGTAGACTGCAAAACAACCCAGCGATTGGATGGGTGCACCCAAAATCCTTCTTCTCTTCCTCCTTGTGCCATCACCTCCCCTAACAAAACAAGGTAAGTTTTTCTTTCTTTGTTTTGGGTGAGTTTGTTGTTGGGGGAGGTCAAAGCTCCGCAACGATGGCAATAAAGTTCATACTATGGTAATACTTTTTCAGTTTCGATTCTTCGTGTACCACTAGAGTCCAAATTATTAATGTAACTATTAATTTGGTGCACCCATAACATTTTAAATCATTGAAAACGAATAAAAAAAAGGAAGATATAATGCTTTGAAATAAAAGGTTTCTTAAAAAACACACTATGTGATTTTGAGATACTTTCTGTTTTTTTATATTGATCCTTTGTCTCTAGAGTTGAAACATATAATGTAGAACTTGCCTTTGCATTCCCATGATGCTTTACATTGCACAATTTTTAAAAAAAAACAATTAAAATAATAAATTATTTAATCACCAACCAATGATTAGTGATGGGCAAATTTACCCATAGCCTACACTAGAAGAAAATTGGGTTTTTGTAACCAATCAATTTGTGATTACTTGCAATTATTTATCATTTGCAACTATCATTGGTTATTTCTTCAACTATTTTTTGCATTTAGTTGTGCTTGCAAATACGCTACAACTACTTTGCAATAAATGTTTTCTTAATTCTTCTATTTGAACAATTTTTAACATGGTTTTTATCCAAGAAGAGCTATTTATGTTCCATTAATTGCAAATATGGTCAAATGAGTTACAAACTAATGTGTATTCAGAGTGTATTTTTGAATATTCCAAGGTATATGGATTTATAATGGTGTATAATATATATTCTACTCAATAATGTGTGGGTGGATGTTAAGATAAACATGTGCATATGAGGGGTGATGTATAATATTTCTATTTTTTATAGATTTTTTTTTCCAGTCATAAAAGTGTTTTCCTCATGGAGAAGGGCACTATATTCCCTCAGGGAGCAATTTCTCCCAAGGAGAAAAGGACTATGTTCCCTTGGTTGGGCAACAAATTCCTGAATGTTTGAATCAAAATTACAAGGGGTAAAATTTGTCCAAATCAAATGTTCTTTATTTAAAATGTTAATTATAACATTATACTATCTAATTAACGAGTATTAAATATCAATAATAAATGGTGAAATTAATTATATATATGTTAGTAATTTAATTAGTTAATATTTAAAATGAATAATGAATAATTTAATATAATAATTTATTATTAATGTTGCCTTCTACAGAAAAATTCTTAAAGCATAGATATTTTAAATGATTTTGGATTCCCAATTTGAAGATATGAGCTCAAAGTTATGATGAAAAGAAAAGTTGGGGGACAAATTTCCCTCAAAGAGCAAGTTCCCAAATGTTGGAGTCAAAATTACAAGGGGTAAAATTTGTCCAAATCAAATGTTTTTTATACCATTGAAAAATTCTTAAAGCTTAGATGTCTAAAATGATCTTGCATTTTCAATTTGAAAGTACGAACTAAAAGGTATGATGAAAAGAAAAGTTCCTCCAGGGTGAAGGGAAATTTGACCCCCAACTTTTCTTTTTGTCATAACTTTTAACTTCTACCCTCAAATTGAAGAATCAGTAACTTTGGACAAAGTTTACACCCTGTAATTTTGACTCAAACATTTGGGACTTGCTCTTCATGGGAAATTTGACCCGAAGTTTTTATTTTCATCATAACTTTTAACTCATACCTTCGAATTGAGAATCCAAGATCATTTTAAATATTGATGTTTTAAGAATTTTGTAACGATATAAAGAAAATTTGATTTGAAAAAAATTTATCCACTATAATTTAGATTGGAACATTTAAGAATTTCCTCCAAGGGGAAAAAATAAATTAATCCTTTTTTCCCCAGGGTGAAGGCAACATTAATAATAATATATTATATAAAATTATTCATTATTCATTTTAAATGTTAATTAATTAGATTATTAACACACACACACACACACATATAATTTATATTTAATATTTATTAATCAGACAATATAATGTTATAATGAACATTTTAAATAAAATTTATTCTCATTTTTATTTTTTTAATATTTTTTAATTAATTTTTTGTTAATTACTTAATTAGGTAGTCTATTAATTAGTTAATTAATGAATAGTTAGTTTTTTCATTAATTAATTAACCAATTAATTAGTTATTGACTTGCCTATTGAATCATATAATTTGCAAAAATAAAAATAAAATATATAAAAATGAACCTTTTAGTTGTAAGTAGTTTGCAACTAAACTTTCTAGTTGCAAAATAGTTTGCAAGTAAACTCCAAGTTCAAAGTTTATCCCATAAAGTTTATCTTCCATTTTCATTTTGAAAAATATATAAATAAGGTCTTTGCCTCCTATTTTCACATTTCAAAATATGGGTCAGGTGGGATGAACCATTTAAAAGGTTTAACCCAAAAAAATTCAAAATGTTTATGTACTTTTCCTTTAGATACCCTACATTTGTAACCAACCTATCCACCTAATTATTTACCTATCTACTCACCTAAATAAGTAGGTAGATGTGTAATTTAACTAGGTAGGTAGGTAGGTAGTTCGACCTACTTATATACCTACCTACCTAAATTGATTTTGGAATTTTTAATTAATATGTCACATAACACATTTTGATTGTGCCATGTGGCATAATATGAAACCGTCTAAACATAGAAATTGGACATGTTAGATTATTTCAGATTTTCATAAATAAAATCATATTATTTAAAATATATTATTATTGACACGTGGCAAGATATGATAAGAGCACAAGGTTGACCAAATTAGTTGTAAACTAGTTGCAAGTGACAATACATATAAAGTGGGTCAATGAATGAAAATGTATTTTGTTGACTTTTCTTTCCATCCATGAATGGTTATTGCTTGTGACTTGTCTAACGCAACTAAAAAAAATTTAGCTGCAAATGTTGTCTATGATTAAAAACTAGTCACAAAAATCAATCGTAAAAACCTTGATTTCTTCTAGTGTAAAAGATACCATTTGGATTTGTGGGTGGATGATGCAATATCCACATCAAAAAGGAAATATGGGCCAATTTTTGGGCGGTTCATGCAATACTTGCATTTAAAGAGAAACGAATCAATTGGTTTGTGGGTGGTTGGTGTAATACCTGCATTTTGCAAGAAAAATATGTATACACAATGAATAATGAAAATAAAGGAAAAGAGGAAGAAAAATAGTCTAGAAGGAGAAATAGAAAGAAGAAAAAGGGGAATAAGAAAACAATTCAAAATAAGAAAAAGAAACTTTAAAAGAAGAAAATGAGAAAAAAGAAAAGAAGAAGGAAGACCAATATATATATATAATTTTAAAAAATTAAATCACTCAGAAGGAGAAAAAAAAGAAATATATTTTGGAAGGAGAAATTGAAAGAATATTGAAAAAAAAAAACAAAAGTAAAAATTGATTCAGAGGAGAAAGAGAAATTTGGTAGAATAAATTCAAGGAATAAATTTTTTTAAGTAGATTAATGCTAGACTCGAAACAAAAAATATATTGACTAGTTTTTGGGTGAGTCAAGCAATACCCACATCCAAAACAATATGCACTGCGGTTTTTTTTATAAATATTGCAATCCTCTCATCAAAATGTTTGAGTTAATTAATATTGCAACACTTGCATCAAAAGAGAAAATGGGTAGCTATTGTTGGGGTTTTTGGTGCAATACATGCATGTGGGGCACAAAGTATTCATAAAAAAGGAAGAAGAAAAAGAAGAAGATGGATATAAATAAGAAAGAAAGTAATGAAAAAAGGGGAAAAAAATAGTGTAGAATAAAAAGAAAGAATAATATAATAATCTATAAAAAGAAATTGAAGGCAAAAAACTTGAAGAAGAAAGAAATAAGGATTTAATGATGAAAATAGAAGAAAAGGAAGAAAAATATTTCAGAAAAAAAATTAAGAAAAAAAAAACTAGACAAAGAAAGAAAATGAAAAGACAAGCAGTTTAGGAGAAAGGAAAGATAAAAATAGTAATGAAAAGATAAAATAAATAGGACATTTTTTTTAAAAGCACTCCAAACAAAATTTTGGAAAAAGAAGGAAGCAAAAGAAGAGGAAAATAGACAAATACAAAGCCAAAAAAACAATCCTTATGAAATAATAACAGATTTTATGAAACGTAGGAACATTTAAGAAACATCACCAAACTTCTATACACTATTTAAGTAGGTAGCCAATAAGAAAAAAAATTCTTTGAAAATTCAAATCATATGATCTAGGTTATAGCCAAATTTACTTCCAAATTCATGTGGATCATTGCCTCTTTGGGTACTTTTCACAAATTGGCAAAAAATGACATTGTGCAACAATGTGTATATACATTTTATTCTAGGTTTATTCTCCTCCACCTTTTGAGACTTATTGTCTTCTTTGTTTCTTCCTCCTGGTCTCCAAAATGAGTTTTGTGTTTCATTTCACTTGATAAAAACATGGTGTCATTTAAGAATATGCATTAAATTTTCTACCGATATGACAAAAATCACATTGAGACCCCAAGCTTGTAAGGTATCTCAAATGCAATACCTGCATATGGGGCTAGCATTTTATTTTCATCTAGGGCGTGAAGAAGGGATAAAATAGATGTTGGTGAGTTTTTGCAATACTTGCATTGCCATATTGGTACATGGCTTTAACCTTAAGCCAACTTGCCAACTAGATGTGTGAAGCAATTGCAAATATATGACAATAGCCTTTAAGATAAAAATGGAGATGTTCTTGCAATACCTACATGTATATTGGCTTAGTGTTAAACTAGAAGCCAAAAGCATTTATCCCACCTAAACAAAACTAGTTTTGCATATGCATATTGGCCTAAATTGGGACAACTTTCGATCATATTCACTTATTTAGTTATGATTTTTTGGGGCATATGACCCAAGGTGCAAGACATGGTGACATGGTGGCAAGGTTTGCAAGATCTTCAAGGCTGTTGTGCAAGGGAATCATATGGGGTTTACCCCCAAGCCCAAGCCAATATTCCATGTCATGGGAGCCTAGGACAAAAAATATTCTATTTAAAACCCCAAGCCCAAGCCCAAGCCCATTCATTTCATGGCCTCTTTGGGACATAGTGGCTTGGGGTCCTAATCATGGATGTCATGGGGTTGGGACAAAATGGCTTCAAGGTACATGGGGGCTTGGATGTGGCAATCCCTCCCCCAATATGATAAGAGGGGTATGGAACATGTGTACCAAGGCTGTAGGCCAAAAAGCTTTCTTGTTGCATACCCCAAGCCCTAATCAAATTTTATAATGTTTCCATCCCTTCATGGATGACCATTGTGGATGTATTATTTCATAGTATACAAATACGAAATAAAATTATATGTTTTTTTCCCAATACTTGTTCCCATTGGAAAAGAATATTCCACTCTTTTCATGGTCACGGTCTTTTTGGAATTCCGTAGATCCAACATGCACCCAAGGGGCCAGTTTTTTTCTTTTTGGGGGAGCGTGTTGGATCTTTTGGATATGTATTGTTCCCATTGTGTTTCCAACCCGTTCTCAGCATGTTCCCAAAGTTCCCAATCTGTTCCTCAACATGTTCTCAATAGCACCTCACTTTGTCCCATATGCTTGGCCCAATATTGTCCTCTTGAAACCTACGTAAGGGGCCAATATTGAGACTTATACAATTTTATGTTTGAAGTGAATACTTCTTCCTTGGGGAGCCTCCAAAGTTTCAGAATTTGTTTATGATGAGCCAATCAAAGAGGCTCGTGGTCCCAAGAAAAAAAAGTTCTGAGCTTGAAAGGCACCTTCAACTAATTAATACTGATCATTTGAGCAACATCACAAAAGTGAAAGAAAAACACACACACACACACACAAACATGCTGAGTTTGAGAATATTTTTTTGTTCTTGAGGAAGGGTGAAAAACTGGCACTCATTCACATTTTGTTGGCTCCACACAAAATGGCTCCTTTTTGTCAAAAGCTCAAGGAGGTCACCCATTTACAAAGCAAAACAGCATTGATGAATGTGTCAATGGCTTTTTGGATTTTCAACTTCAATTAAGGAGGATATTTTACACAAGCAAAACACATCATTGAGCATCTTTTCATAAGGGAAATACATGATATTGCAACATAAGATTCATGGGATTTTAAACCACTACTGAAGTGGGACATTCTACTTCTCATCTCAAGTGGTTAATCCAATGTTAGCCTCGTTTGCAAAATAACATTGACATTGGGCCAAGTGTTCACAAATGCCACCTTCTTATGAAGCGCACCTTAACTTTATTCTTTGAGGGTTTTCCATGCCAATGAGCTATTGATTTAGAAAGCAAAACAACTTGATGAATGTGTCAACTGCATTTGGATTTTCTCTTTCAGTAAGAGGGATTTTAACACAAGAAAAACAAATTTAAAATTGCATATTTAATCCTCACCCATAAACATGAAAAATGGGACAATGTAAAATGCAAGATTTCCTTCAAATCTGGTTAATTGTGTTATTGGCCTCTTTCACTCAATGGCATTGAGATTGGAGCAAGAAAATGCACTCCATCTTCTTGTGAAGCAATTTAGCTTTGTTCTTTAATTCTTTTTGGGTTTTTCAATCCAAAGGAGGGACAGATGGAGAAAGCAAAATAGCTTCCATGAATGTGCCAATGGTTTTTGGATTTTCACCTTTGATTAAGGAGGATTTTTGACACAAGAAAAACAATCGAAAACCATCTTTTCATAAGGGAAACCCATGATACCATATTGCAACTTAAGATTATTTAGGTTTTAGAGCAAAGGATGAAGTAAGACACACTACTTGCCATCAATTATGGAGTAGGGAATTGGGCAAGAGGCCGTAGCCGAGGTGAGGGAGTGCTGAGGTTAATTCTAGCTACCAACAGCCTTGACGAATTATCGGTCACAACCAGTGTCCTTTACATCCATTATATTGTTCAGCTGGTGGATGCAGATCACTTTTCATCCATACACAGAATGGATATGGATCACTTTTCATCCACACACAGAATGAGATACACTCAGCTTAATGTGCGATACAACTGGAACATGGATGTGCAATCAGGAAGAGACACGTCATGTGAGTCAGCCAATCAGGTGACATGGCACACAAAGGCTATGAGTTTATAACCCATGTCCAGTTATGAGATGCCAATCAGAGAGCCAATCAGAGCATGAGACGCCTCTCGACGACCAGTTATGGTTAATTAAGTATTGGCCTCTTTGGCACGATGGCATATACCATCTTCTTATGAAACACCCAGTTTAATCTTTTAGGGTTTTTCATGCCATTCCCCCTTGTCAACAACTATGCTTCCAAACTCTAGATACTAATTGGTGGGGAAAAGATTTGGGAAGTCACCTTCACTCAGGTTAGGACTAAGGACTAAGGACCCAATCCACTGGAGTGGTAGTAGTAGTAGGCATTATAGCTCTCTCAATGTAGTAAGAGACATGCTGCCTTATGACACACAGAGGAAGATTTGCAGCAAAATTTCATATACCTAGTCAGAGGTAATAACATGATCTTTCTGGAGGCCTGAAGGGTGCATGCTAAGTAAACTACTCCTCATGTTTAATTTTTTTCGCAAGGCCAGAGTAGCAGCAGCACACATGGAAATGCGAGTTTTTTTTGTGAAGACGTAAGTTTGAATGCTAGACTTCTTGATGTGATGAAGATGGAACAAGGAACAGTTGTGAGAGAAGATGTGTCAGCTTATCATGATTTAGTTGCAGAAACACATGAAATTCTGTAGCAAGCCCTGGAGTCAAGCAAACCTCAAATATAATCATTCACCAAGTAGGGACCTTAAATATACTTTGCCAAGTGATTCAATTCTGAAGTTCAATGGTTGATCAACATAGATATACAAATATTAGACTCAGAAATCTCTTTCTGAGCCTCCCTGCCCATGATCCACTGATGAGAAAGTCTCAGAATAGAACAACAACAGCTAGAACCTAATTGAGATTCTGAGCACAATTTTAATATGAGCAAGCAACATTGCACAATATCGCCAAGAACATTGTTGCCTGCAGGGTTGAAAGTGCAAAGTCTTTGAACCTTGTCTTACTTGAAGAAGCAAAAGGCCCAGAATTTTGCTGACCAAATTCCCAAGAAAAAATCCAGAATTTTGCAGAGCAAATTCCCAAGCAAAAGTCCAGGATTTGGTAGACCAAATTATTCTGAGCAACATATTTTTGTGCAGATCTTCATCATAGTGTGCAAATCTCTAGACCTGTTGCGAATCCAATCCTGTGTCATGAATGTGGATGGAGGGCTCAATTGACAAGGAAGAGCAGCAAGACTGAAGCTGAAGCTCCAAAGAAGCTTGACAGAAAGAAAGTACTGGTGATGATGCGTTGTGAACGGGCTCCATGATTAGGGTTTAAACCAACTTCTTGATCACCAGTACTGAGATAGAGTCCAGATTTGTTCAAGCAACTAGGAACAGCACCAGACTGCAGATCATTGTAAGAAACATCAAGATAAACCAGATGACGCAGGTTGCACAGCTGCTGAGGGATGGTACCAGTGAGGTAATTGGACTGCAAATCCAGGTGCTGTAGATTGCTGATATCCCCCAGATTGGAAGGAATGGAACTCTCCAGATTGCAATCATTCACAGTGATAGTAGTCAAGTTGTCAGAGAACGAGTTTCCCCATGCAGAAGGAATGGGGCTGTTGAACAAGATCCATTGGAGCTGCATCATTTCCAAATCCTTCAAATCTGCCAGTGTTGAGCCAAAGTTGGAGATGCTGTAGTTTTTGTTGCGATAGGGTTGTTGGTTTGGACGAGCTGATCCTGTTTTCATAATCAAGTTGTTAATCTAAAACCAAGTCCCAATTGGAAAATTTAAGAATCTATTATTTCACTAGGAGACATTGAAACAAGATGGGTACTGCAAAATTTGAAGAAATGGCACAAAAGTGAGCCACTCATTCATGCAAGTACCTCTTATGCTCAGTGCAATCACTGCTCCATCCGATGCCCTGCAGGTTACATATGGCCAAGCGCAGCAATTTGTGCCTTGTACCCACTCTGCTAGCAACCCTTCTGGATCAATCAGCATCTGCTTGAAACCCAAGAGTGCATCTTCAGATTCTGAGCTGCATGTCCAAGCACTACATGAGCTTATCAACACTGAATTGATCAAAAGCACAAGGCTCAGAGCATGAGTGGTGATGAAGAAACCAAGTCTCTCTTGAAAGGAAGAACTGGAAAATCCCATTGTTGATGCCCAGCCTCTGAGTCTTCTTCTGCATACAACCCAAATTCACAGCCCAATCTCAGAAAAAATCCCTACCACCACTCTACAGCTTGAATCAATCTCTCTCTCTCTCTGGATCTCAAAACAATGAATTTAGAATCTGATGAAGTCTGAGCCTCTTCTTCAGCTGAAGCTTGGTCTACTAAGCTTTAGGTTCAACAAATGGGGCCCCTCCTGCTGCTGTACTAGGTCAATCTAGAGAGAGAGAGAGAGAGAGAGAAAGACATTGAGCAATCCCCAAAAAGAAATCTCAAACATTTTTATTGAGCATCATGAGAGACAGCGCAAAAGGGAATTTAGGGGGAAAACAATACAGCTCCAAGCACCTTGGTTGCGCTCAGTTCTACTTAGCTCTAGATAGGTGATGATGTATTAACAAGCCAAGGATCTGGTTGATCATGACATTCTCTTGCAAAGGGCTTTTGCATTCAATCCACAGTGTGAATTTCGTATTACTTCTTCTAAACTTGAAACCTCAAGTCTAACAAGGATCTGACTTCATGTGATCAAAGATAGTTACTGTAACCAACAAACCTTGAATTTACCTGAAGATTCTCAAGGATCTAAAATCTTGTGAACTTAGACAACAACAGCAGATGACAACAACAACAACAACAACAAAAACTTTGAAACCTGAAGAATCCTCTGATTTGTGGAAGGATCACAACAACAATAAACTGAAAACCAGCTTGCAGGATCAATTTGCGAAAGTCTAGCATATTGCAAAAGTCTATTATTCTTGGAATTTATTGACCCACAAGCTGATGAAGCTGGTGTAAACTGAGAGCCTTGTTTCTTCTTCCTCCTTTGAGCTTGGATTTTACCTGTGAAAACAGAGGAAAAAGAAACCCCAGCGGTCATTAGGATTCATAACCATGGTTCTCAAAACCCGCATATTCTTTCCCAAAGCCCTGCCCAAGGTGGTTTTATTCACTGAAAGAATGGGATCAAGGAGAATAAGGCTCAAGGAACATTGTGGGTTTCAAATACTCCAAGTCATTCATGGTCTATCATTCATTTTGCCAGTAATTTTTAACTTGCAAGGATTAAGATCATCACACAAATGGCAATCTACTAGATCATGGACTATACATACTTATGGGGTCAAAGGTGGGCCAAATAAATTCATAATAGGTAGAGGAAAGAGTACATAGCTATGTTGGGTTGGTCCCACGAGATTGACTCCTTCTATATGAGCAAAAGTTGTTGCCTTAATAAGATTAAGGTGACAATCCCAACACCTTTAGTTTTATGTTTTGCTTTTAGGGTTAATGTTTTTTTTAGCTCGTCCCAAATTGGCACATAAATTTCAATGTCCCAAGACTTTTAGAGTGGGAGGGAGGGGGTAGATAATGGGCGGGGGCGGTGGGGTTTGCATGATTGGGGGAATAGTAAGAGGAATCTAATTCTTTCTCCTTGCCTTTTTAGGCTTGATCCAAACCATAATTGTACTTCTTGTAGTGCAAAGGAGAGGGCAAGGAGAACAGGGAGATTATATAACCTTTGAAGTTCCTCCACAACTCACTTTGATCCAGCCCCCAATAAAGACATTGGCTTTGACAAAGCCCAACTGCCCCTCTGGAGATTCCTCTTCTTCAAAGTTTCCCTAAATTAATTTCCCAAATTGACTGGTTGGTTAGGTAGTAAGGAAATACCTACCTATGTGTGCCACTTTTCAAACTACCTAATATTTTCCTAATATTTGGGTTGGTTGCATGCTCAATTGAAGGGTCCTTGCCTTGCCACCCACTTTTGCATGCTATCCATGTCAACAAGACATTGGCTTCATTTAGCCATGCTCCCATTATCCAAATCATAATTGCACCCCCATTTTTGGCAAAAACCTTTAGGCTCCTCAACCCGGGAAGTGTAGATGGGGGGTTATCAACAAAAAAGGAGTCTTCCAAGGGGAAAGCCTCCAAGGACAATCTCCATGTGGCCGAGCAAGCTTGATCTTCCTCCAACTTTTTGGATTTGGATGGAGAGGAAGAAGAGAACCCAAAATATGTTAACATTTTGAAGAAATTGATTAAAACATCAAAGCAGTGAAGGAGCCCAAGAAGGCCAAAGAGGCTCAAGAGGCCCAAGTGGCAAAAAAGGCCCAAGAGGCGAGATTCCAACTTGAGGCCGAAAAGATCTTCCAAGTTACGAAGGACACAATTCAAGTAGAAATGGAGTGGGAATGGCCCAAGGTTAGGGCTCTTCAAGTCAAGAGGTTATTTCATCACTATCCATGAATGCCATGGGTGAAACCATAAAGGTGTTATAGACCTTTGTGGTTAGTGAAAGAAAGACCAACATGCAATTGTCCTTGTAGTTGAAAGAAGCTGAAAAGGAAAGGGGGTTAGGCCAAGCAAAAAAGCTGCAAAAGCCATGATGACCCAAATGCCAAATCTTGTCACGGGAAAGGACACCAATGCAAAAAGGGTGAAATAATGGGCCCTCCAAATGGAGGCCTACTTTGAATCCCAAGCAATCAACATGGATGTGGATCAACTTAGGTTGGCATAGTTTCTTTTGAGAGACCATGTGTTGGAGTGGTGGATGACACAAAAAAATGTTTAGCCAAATTTAACAAGGATTTTGCCTTGGAGTGCATTCAAGGCTAAATTGAACAAGAGTTTCACTCCCCACAACCAAATCCTAAAAGATGGGCAAGAACTTATAAGCTTGCATCAATTCAATGGACTTGGGGCGATGGGGAGGTATGTCCAAACCTTCATGTCCTTACTAAGCCTCATTGAACTTTCTACAAATATTCCTCTTTCATCAAAGGGTGTTGGGGGCCATTTTGGAATGTGGCAAGGCAAAGTTTGTGAAGAACTTCACGGTCTGCACCTTGGATGGCATTGAGCCCATCTTAGGGAACACCTTTTTAACCATTTACCATGTAGATGTTGTGAAAGGAGGCTCAAAGTTAAGAGTCATTGCTAAACTAGCAAATAGGTCTATTAATTTAGAAGTTGAATATTAGGCTAGTTTAATTAAAATACGTATTCATTTGGTCTCCTTTCAAGAATTACAAGAGACCTCATTTTTTAATTCTTATGCATGTGGATGAATTTAGTGCCAAATCTAAAGCCAAAAGGGCTAAGCTTTGGCTTAGTTATATTTCTAACACAATTAATAAAATTTTGGACATCTTAACATATTAACTCTTTAAACGCTACCTCCTTCTCACAATGTGGACCATAAACTCAATTAAAACATTAATGAAATGAGGATACATTAGGCCGAATAAATCACCTTGTGGTTCGCCCATTTTGTTCGTGGGTAAAAAGGACAAAAAATTATGCATGTGCATAGATTATCGCACCTTGAAAAAAATCACCATTAAAAACATCTATCCCTTGCCCCAAATTGATGATCTCTTTAATCGTTTAAATGGGTTTTGTTATTTTAGCCGCATCAACTTGAAGTCGGGCTATTGCCATATTTGCATGGAAGAGGCAGATGTGGAAAAGACGAGTATGAGGACAAGATATAACACATATGAATTTTTGGTCATGCAATTTGGGCTATGTAACACCCTGTCCACTTTCACCACATTGATGAACTCAATCTTTCATGAGAAGTTCAATGAATTCATGAGTATTTACATAGATGACATTTTAGTGTATTCCAAGTTTATAAAGGAATATGCGACACATTTGGAGTTTGTGTTGCAAAAGTTTGAAGAGAACAAACTATACACCAATCGGGTGAAAAACGAGTTTGCGAATCTAGAAATGGATTTTTAAAACATGTGTTGTCTTGGGAAGGGGTGAGGGTTGACCAAAAGATGATTGAATCAATTAAAGAATGACAAAGCCCAATGTCAGCCAAAGGTGTACACTAGTAGAAAATGGTCATTTTGCAACTGGTCCCTGCAACTAATTTTTAGTTGCAAGCGACATTTGCAACTAAAATCTTAATAGTCGCGTTGGACAAGTCGCAAATGACACTAGTCGCAAATGACAACGAATTTTGGATGAAAGAAAAAGTCAACGAAATATGCCTTCATCCTTTGACTTGTCATATACGTATTGTTGCTTCCAACTAGGATGCAACTTTTTTCGTAAACAAGGGAACAAATTATGTGTTGCCACGTGTCCCAATTCTTAATAATTAAAAATGTATCATTATTATTTTGAAATAATCCAAGACGTTTAATTTTTATATTTGGATGGTTTAGATTGCGACACGTGGTGCAATATAAATTTGCCATGTGGCATATTAATTGAATTTGTCAAAATTCAATTTAAATCAATATTTAGGTATGAAGGTTGAACTAGGTATCTACCTACCTATATACCTACCCACCTTTCTAGGCTAAACACTTATCTAGATAAAACCTATTTACCTACCTAGGCCAAATATGTACTTAAGTAGGTAGGTAGGTAGGAAAGTAGGTAGGTAA